>Ga0307510_10000188_pt1 | contig 53225 bp, 24 predicted proteins | sample 12_EM_MG_FD_207224 | JGI IMG/M metagenome (GOLD analysis project Ga0307510, IMG submission 207224) | Populus trichocarpa ectomycorrhiza microbial communities from riparian zone in the Pacific Northwest, United States - 12_EM | ecosystem: Host-associated > Plants > Roots > Unclassified | place... | reverse complement strand
ATAGTAGCTTTTGATTTTATTACAAAGTCTTCTTAAACTTCGATTGATATGAACGTTTAACCTTAAAAAAAAACTTTTAGAATCTTCAGATAAAATTTCAATTTAATTCAACAATCATATAAAAAATTATTCTTGTTATCACAAAATTATACATTAAAAAAACAATTCAAAACTACCTCTAATATTCTTAAATAATAAGAATTGTTGTTGCCTAATAAATCTTTGCAAAATAAAAATTGTTGTGTAATTAGTAATTAATCTTACAGGAAAGTAAGGAATCCAAACACAAAACACGGGCAAGAAACAAAGGAACTCATGGTGTATCATTGTATCTCACCTGCCATTACTTGGTCCACAGTGACCATTAAAGAAGCTAGTGAAAACAGAGGCTCAAAATTGACAGTGTCGGTGAACAAAACAGAGGAGCTAGTGAAACAAAAGGAAAATTACAGCATAGATTGATGACACCAAGACAGAAAGCAGCCCAGATAGTAGCATATGAACACAGATCTAACATGAATCAAAAGAGAGAAGAAAACCTCTATGTACTACTTGTCAAAAGGGATTTATTAATAGAGAAAAAGAAAGAGCATGAGGAAGAGACGGGGGAAATTTACCTGGAGTGGAGAATGAAGACTTGCTGATCTCTTTTCAATGGTTAGATTCTGAGCTCCAAGAAATAAGAGAGAAGAGGCAGAAGGAGAGGAAGGGATAGACACGAGCGAGATTATTATTTTTTTGTCATTTTCCTCCCCTTCCCCTGACTGAAAATGTTTTATCGTTTTTCTAAAGAGAAGAACACTGTAAAACACACAAAATATTTTCCCTAAAAAAATATTTTACGTGAAACAAACGCCTCCAAGTCAAGTGCACTGTGTTCGTGGGTTGTTTAATCATGGAAGAAGAGTGAACAGAAAAAAGTTCCTTAATTGTTTGTTACCCAGTGATGAATGAGGACCAGCACAGAGTGCCATTTCTTGCCATTATTCACCAGCAAAATGATCATCTATGCCATGAGAATTTGTGTTGAGCACAATTGATCTCCCAATGTCGGCCTCCTGCCACCCTGATGAGAGAAAAATCAAAACCACCTGCCTGTAGCCCTGATTTCTGGTTGCCTCATTTTGGCTGTTGGAATCCCCGAGGAGGAGAACAAGGACCAGGTCTGTCTCGATTCTAATCTTGCCCAACAACTTGGTACTATGAAGAGTTAAATTATCACAGGAGATTACTGAACCGGTAGGTCTCTGTTTAAATATCTATGTTGATGGGTATAACTTAACTGATTAGGTTTTAGATTTGTTTTTTTGAGATTATTAATTCGAGTCTCACAAACCTCAGGATCATTGGAGGTTTACATAGTTATTAACTACATGACCAGTGAAATTAGTCGAGATACGTATAAGTTAGCCCGAATATCCATGTTAATAAAAAAAAGTTACCTAAGTTCTTTGCAATTACAAAAAAATGAATAATAATGTGTTTGAATTCATGTTTTTTAAAAAATTAATTTTTTTTTGTTTAGAATTAATTTTATATATATTCAGATTATTTTATTATGCTGATGTTAAAAATAATTTTTTAAAAATAAAAAAAATATTATTTTAATATATTTTTAAATAAAAAATAATTTAAATAACCATTATTATATTTTATCATATTTTACATAGAAGAATCTTTACCTGTGGTGTAAAAGGAGGGGAGAATAACGTTTTGTCTTGTAGTGGTATCTAATTTAACTGTTACGAAGAATTATTTGATTTTTAATGCATCAGAATTATTTTATTAAACAAACACATACCTTTCTTCAATAAAATATTGGAGCTCCGTCAACATCAAATTTCATCAAGTGTTCTGTAATCTTAGAGACTGCTTCTTTACATTGTGTATTGTATAATCGAAGATCCTTGAGGCTGAATGCCCAGATTGTCCTGGTGAAAACCCACATTAGTGTGTCACTAAAACAAAATATATTCCTTGTGGGCTCGTTTTTCCTACTTCGCCTTCTTAACGGTGGCAGTCTCACACAAGCGGTGGGTTTTGCAGGTGAAATTCGTAAACCATGGTGGTCCAATTAAACGCCGTCTTGGTGTGTGGTCCATGAGGCTAAGAGGGGGGAGAGCAGTTTCCATTTCCATGGTTCAATTCATTCTGTAGAAAAAGACCTCATCAGTTTAACAAAATTAGATTAGTTCCCAGATCCTATCACTTTATTTTATTTTATTTTTGGGAAATTTTGCCGAATATAGATTTCAACGTTCACATTAAGAGGGTCACCAGCAGCGTGTGAAAGTTGCTCTCAGGGGTCACGGTTGTGTGATTTGGGACGGTGTAGTTATTTCTTCTGCTGCGACCTCCACCACTACCCCCACCACCGCAAGACATTTGCAGCCAAGTGGAGCAAATTGACTCGTAGGAGCTTCATAGCTACCGCCTGCAATTTCTAGGGTCAAGAAATACAACCCTAGGTGGTCTAGTGGAGCCCTGGCATTTCAAAACTCGCTTTCACACTAGAGATAACACTTCCAAGCTATCAAGGGTCAGTTTTGTTAAATGATTGGGTTGTGTAATAATTATTATAACTTGTTCGTTTTATGTGTTTTAAAAACGTTTAAAAAAATTACTTTTTATTTTTTATTTTTTAATTTAAATATATTACAAATAAATTTTAAAAATAAAAGATTATTTTTATATATTTAAAATTAAAAATTAAAAAACAACTTCTATCTATCGTAATACTCCACACCAAAACATTATAATAAGAAATGATATCCAAGAAGAAAAAAGGTTGAACCTTGTCTAGCCTTGGTAAGACAGAACTTGCAAAGATATAACTGGAATCGTGGACTTTGGATCTCCCTCCCATATCTTTCTCCCATTCCATCAAAATCGTCTCACTCATAAGCAACCATCTGTCAAATCCTTCTGCACTATCTAGGCCACCACATTCATGAAAATTCAAATTCTGTGGTTGCTTGGAGTACCAGAGGAGGCAGAAATGTTTTTTAAAGTTTTTTTTATTTAAAAATATATTTTTTTATTAAAAAAACATTTCTAGAAGAGACCTGTAACGCACAGCACACTGGCACAGTAAACACTCAAGCTAGAAAACAAGGCAGAGCAACACTTTCTTGCATTAACATGACCTAAGAAAACAAGGGGAAAAAAAGTCATAATTCTCCGCATCACAAAATAGAAAAATTGAAAACAAGGACACGAATAAAGGAAAAAGTCTTTTTTACCCTTTTTTTTTTCTCCTTGTAAAAATAAAAAAAAAACCCACACAAAATAACACCAAATTAAAAGAGTGATATTATGGCTAGGGCTGAGGTGCTAGGATTTAAGTGCTAACAACAAATTCACTGTCCCCTCTTCAACACTTTTACTTGCCATCATAAATAACCCAACGTATCACAATAAACACACCATCATAAAAAAAAGTAAGAAAAAAAAAATAAACAGAAAAAAGCACTATTGGAAGCTAGAACCTGGAGTGTAAATAGCAAGACCAGGCCACCCATTATTACTATTTCCCCACTCCCCACCTTGCAAGTAACTCTCGCCACCACCATCATTAGTAGTGTTATTGTTACTGCTCCCTTGCAAATCCAAACCCGGGTCTCTACTTGGACCCGCATTCAAATCCTCCCCAAACCCACCCATCCGCACCATTTTCAAGCCCGACCCGCCTGAATCTAGCCCTTCAAAAATACTCCCAAACTGCCCGCTTGATGCCAACAACGAGCTGAAGCTCCCTCCCATATCCAGTATCTTCCTGTCCGGATCCGCTTCCACCCCATATACGCGGGTCGGATCCTGATTCCCATTACCCGCCAGCTGCTGTCCCGATGTTGACGAGGTCGCTGAGGAGGAGGAGGAGTCCGCAACCCGGCGGGTTGGCTTAACGGGGTCGGGATTGGGGTCGGGATTGGCGCGTTTGGTGTTTGAGGAACGTTTAGTGTTCTTGCGGCTGCCACCACCGACGGGGATGTTTCTCAAAGCGCCACCTTTGGTCCAGTATCTCTTGCAGTTCTTGCAGAAATGACGGGGCTGAGAGAGGTTGTAGTTGTTGTAGTAGCAGAACTTGGTGTTGTTGGAATCACAGCGGGGGCACTTGAGTTGCTCTTGCTCTGGAAACTGAGGCTTTATTGTATGGAATGCTGTCGATGGATCTTGCATATCTTGATGTTCTCTGTTTCTGAGACTGTATTGAATGATAAAGAGAGACGGGTTTCTGAGGATTTGTGAATTGGAGGTGGATTTGGTCTCCCTAGCTAGTTTCTAACATGAAACATGAACAAGAGAAGCTGATTTTTCCGAGGATAATTATGTGGGATTTGGAGAGATTATCTGGCTTTATTTGGCAACGAAAAAGACTTGAAATTTATGGTCTTTGATTTGATGAGAGACCGAGTAGTCTTCAAGTTTTGCAAGGAGAGTGAGTTTTTTATGATTTCTATGTATGAATACGATAAATGGTTTGTGGGAATTTACGAGCTGATGAAGTTGTCAAGTGGAAAAAGATGAGAGAAACAAAAAGCATGCAATTTGATGAGAGAAGAGGTGATGAGACAAAACCAGATGGAGTTTCAAGCCATAATTAACCAGACAAAGCACATGAGCTCCAAGTTAAGTTGTTATTGTTCATGGAAAACTATCAAAAGAAGAAGAAAACTAATAAGACTGGATTTCTTTCAATTTTAGGATAAAAACAAAAAAGAAAGAAGGTCAGTTTGTTCAAGAAACGATGAGAGAAGCAGACGAGAAGAGGATATTTGTGACTGAAAAATCTTTGAAGAAGAAGAAGACGAAGATCAATCTATCAACCTGTTTGTTGGTGTCATTGTGTGTTTCCGCGTGAGAGTGACCTCTATAAAACACCTCAAAGTTCTGTTTTTCTTTTTCTTTTTTTCTTTTTCTTTTTTTCTGGATATGGCTAGGCTTCATTTCACCCGCTGGATACCACTGCTCATCACGCACTAACACCAAGCTAAATTGCCTAATAATGGCGGCAGTATTTTAATCAAAAAGTAAATGAGTTTTGGTTGATTTAATACAATATACCTTAACGGAAACGGTAGCCTGGCCTTTGTTTTATTTGAGGGCTTCAATTTGTTTTTTGGCGAGGTAGCAAATGTCAATTCCAAATGATTGAATGCTCTCCTCACCTAATTTATGAGAAACAACACCATGTTTGCCAAATATAAACTTCAATTAAACAAGATGATAACAAAAAAACAAACATGACATGCAAGTATATATTTAAATGAACCAAGTATAGCCGATGATTAGTTGTAGCCATGTTGAAAAATTTATTTAAAAATATGGTTAATACGCACGGTAATAAATTAAAAGTGAAATTTATTTATTTTTAAAGTTAAAAGTTTTTTAAAATTTAATTTTTAATATAAATTTTTTGACATTGACCATCAACATGATTTAAATAATTTATAAATAAATAAGAAATTGATCTTAAATATTTTTTAGTTGACATGTTTATCCAAAACCCTCTAAAATAACTCTATCACATTTGAAAAAGAAACAAAAAAAAAATTAGTGTTTATATAGTGAGAAGATAAAAAGTTAAAATTTAATCCAAAAAGCACCTAAACTTTTAGAGTGGAAATGACCTAAGTAAAGTGGGCTTTAGGTTAAAACTCATATACACAGCCAGCCTAACCTTGTCTCATGTTCGAGACTAAGTTTGGGTTTATTGTAAAATAATATTTGGGTTACAAAAGATTATTTTTTACTAGCTAAAATTTGGGTTTGAGTTTGGTAAATTAAGAATTATTTCTTCGACCCATGAATGTTAGAATCTTATCAGTTTTTTTATAGTTATTCCAACATTATCTGAATAATTTTTTTCAGCTCAAAAGTCACCCGATTTAAATCCAAAAATATGTAGATTTAATTTTGGTTTTATGGTGGGTAAATAAAATTATTAATGAGGAATTCCAAAAACTTTTAGTTCCTAAAATTCTGTATTGAAAAGGGTTAAAGAAGAGTGTTTAGGGTTGGTTAATTATGCACTATTTTGGCAGAATTTGACACTCTTTCTTCACCTAATTTTTCAATATTGCTCTTCTAGTTTTAAAGCTTTTCTTTCCTCTTTAAATTTCTTTCTTGTCAAGAGTTTAGGTTCATTTCTTGTAAAGAGATAATTAAGTACTATTTTCTTGGTTTGTTAGACTTTATTTAGGAGTGCACCTAAACAAGGTGACGTTGTTAAAATCCTAGGAGGTTTAGTGAAGAAAGTTCTTTTGTACTAAGAGGTAAGTAATAAAGTTTTATAGACAAAGAATTAATCATTTATAACAATAAAACTTTATCAATTTTAAAGTGTTTCAACAAGTACCCTTTTTAGTTTTGTTTAATTTTATACATTAATATGTATGTTAGGATTGTAGTTCAGTCATTTATGCAAGTTTATTTATTTGTTTAGTAAGCATGCTAGTCCTTTTATTATGATTACAAATTGTCATATTTTTATTATATTGAATGTTTCTAAACTAAAAAGCAATTTCTCACTTGTTTGATTTTATTTGTGAATTTTAGGAAACAAGTTGTTTATAAAGAATAGTAAGTTATAAGTTTTAATCGGTTTTAAAAGTGAACTTATCTAATTGAGAATCTTAATGAGTAGGTAATTTTTTCATAATTTGTAAGAATTTCAGTTAGAAAGTGTGTGTGTGTGTGTAAAAAGGTATGGAGATGCTAAAAAAAATTGATAAGTTTCTTAAACATTAAACATAGCATCTCAAACATGTTTAAAACAACTAGCTATGAAGTTTGTTTAAAAAAAAGGTTTGATGATTATCAAAAACAAGTAACAAACATATTTAGGTGAATTGACTTCTATTCTATAGCTAAATAAACTAATTTATATTGTGTTAGATCTAGAATGAATGAGGAACCAAAAAAAGTATTGCATGAACTAATAAAAAAAAACACACCGAAAAATTATCATACAATCATATAACACATATAATTATGTATTCAACTGGTCCAAAATAAAAGTGAAGAAAATTCTAGTTATTCTAGAGGAAAGCATCCTTAATTTATAAAAAACATTGATAGCATTTTATATTTTCTTTTGTAGGATAAAAAAGGTCTTTTTTGTTTAGTTTATTTTAATCTAGTTAGAAATATTTTTCGAACGTGAATTAGTGAGCATAGCTAAGAAGCACTAAAAGGTTTGAAAACTAAGAAGATCTAAGAGGAATTGATTGGGCTGATTCTAAATACTTACATTATCAAGTTACAAATCTATTATACTAGACTTTCGTGTATTGTTTGGGCCATATATGAAGCAACATAAGAAATTTTGCTACAATTCAAGTTGGGCTAGAAACTAGATATCTCAAGCTTTCCATCCATATATTATATACTTAGTAAATCATCTAAATGATAGGGAAAGACGTGTTTAAAATCAAGATTGAAATCTACCAGCAAACAAGAATATTCAGAAAATGATTGTTTTCCATGTGATTTAAGATCTTTACAAAGTTAGGATTTAATTACTTATGGAATCCTTATTTTGCAAGGATTACTTACTTTTTAAGAAGATCAATTAGGCAACAATCTTTATTTTGCAAGGATTACTTATGTAGAAATAATCTTTATCATTCAAGAACATTTAAGTCAATTTTGGGCTTTATTTTTTTCTAATGTATAAATTTATACCATGAAACATATTACTGATTCAATAATTGAATTAAACTAAAATGTTTCTAAAAGACTCTAAAGCCTTTAATTTCATAGTGATCAGATATCAAAAGCCTTGTGATAAGGTCCAAAATCTACCATGCGAGATTTATATTATTTTCCTAGTTTTGTTTTAGATTCTTTTTTCTATTTGGATTAATACTCTTTTATTATTTTCCTAGCCTTATAGGGTAATTTAGCATATAAACAGGGTTATTTAGTAATTTTTTTTATCTATTATAAATAGAGTTATTTAGCTTATATTAAGGTTTTTTTATAGACTTTGATTATTTTTAGAATAATATTTTGCATGGCGAGGTCGCTTATACTTTTGGTTCTTCATTGATATATTCTTGGACTTATCAAATATCAATTGTCTTTATGGTATTCTTCCTTTATACCTTCAATTCATAACTCATTATAATCATAAGGCTGATGTTTCTTTCATCTAATAACTTTAGTGTCTTGGTTCAAGTAATGATTGTGTCAAGTTTTATCTTAAATTTCATTGATCTTTTCTTAAGCTTATCAAATATCAACTGTTTTTATGGTGTTCTTCCTTTATACCTTCAATTCATGATTCATTATAATCATAAGGTTGAGGTTTCTTTCATCTAATAACACTAGTATCTTGGTTCAGGTAATAATTGTGTCGAGTTTTATCTTCAATCTGATTTTAGCTTTCTTGAGTTGTTTCTTTATTGTGTGTGGATTAAATGGTTCTTACCCTCGGAGTTCACATCAGAAGGTATCAGGAAAAAGTTCTAAAATCAAGTTTTATCTATTTATCTATCTTTAGTTTTCTAAGTTGTTTGTTTCATTGATTTTTAGTCTTGATTTTGTTGCAGCTAGTGTGTGTGTGTGTGTGGGTGTAAAAAAAAAACAAAAGAAATTGCATTAGTTTAGTTTTTGACGCAAAAAATAAGATTACACAATTTGAACTCTAATTCTTGAGAAATTGAAATTCGTATCAGTTTATCTTTTATTAGTGGGTAATGATTGCTTGGGTATTGATTTTGGGTTATTGAAACTATAAATTTTGATTTTAGGTGTAAAAAACCATTACAAATCAGTTACGTCGAATTAATGTTTTCACTAGTAGAGTCTATTGTTTTCAAATTAATTTTGATTTTATTTGAGTCTTTTTTGGTTTTGGGTTTTAGACTCTCTTTCTTCATTTCATTTTCATATTCCTTTTTTTATTTGTTAGCGTATCTATTATTGTTATTGTTATTGTTATCGTTTTCATTGTCATAAAGTCATATTGTTGTCATTTTTATTTTTATTTTTCTTGATTTTTTTTAGTCCTAAAATCTATGATTTAAGTTGAGATAAAAACTAGACATCTCAAGCTTTACATCCGTATATAATATGCTCATTAACTCATCTGTAGGAGAGATAACAACATGTTTGAAATCAGAATTGAAATCTACAAAAAAAAAAAAAACAAGGAAATTCAGAAAAGAATTGTTTTCCATATGATTTGTGGATTCTTATAAGTAAAATATTTAACTACATGTGAAAACCTTATTTTGCAAGGATTCCTTACTTTCTATGAATATCAATTAGGCAATGATCCTTAGTTCTTATTGTTTAAGGATATTTAAGTCGGTTTTAAGCTTATTTTTTATAATGCATAATTTTATGCTAATAAGAATAATTATTGATTTGATTGTTGAATTGAGTTGAAAGTTTTTTCAGAATATTTTAAAGAGCTTGTTCCTTATAAGGTTAAAGTTTCATTGCGATCAAACAAAGGAAATGCCTTGCAAAAAGGTTTAGAAACTATTGTGCGAGATTTATATTATTTTCTTAGTTGGTTTAAGATTATTTTTTCTATTTGAATCAATACTCTTTTATTATTTTTCTAGTCTTGTTTAGGATCTTTTTTCACTTATTATAAATAAGGTTATTTAACTTATATTTATATTTTTTCATGTTTGAATTACTTTCATAATAATATTTTGTATGTGGTGAGGTCGCTGATACTTTTGGTTCTTCATTAAACTTATCAAAGATCAATTGCCTTTTATGTGTTCTTTCTTTATACCTTCAGTTCGTAATTCATTATAATCATATGGTCGAGGTTTCTTTCATCAAATAACTCTGATATCTTGATTTAAGTAATCATTATATCGAGTTTTATCTTCGATCTAATTTTAACTTTCTTGTATTATGTTTTCATATATATGAGTTCAATGGTTCTTACCCTTTAGATTCATATCACTCTTTGTTCAATTAACTTTGAGATTTTGGACATCTTCCTCTTATTAATAAGAAAATTCTTTCTAGATTTAACATGGTAATTTAGATAAGATAAATTTTATTCCTTTATAAGAAAGGGTTTTTTCCACGCAACAAGTTGGCATCCCTTCTATGCAATAAAAGTAGTATTTATAGTTTTATTACTCATATGATATATTTTATAATCCAAAAAAAAGCAGTCTCTTACTCATCAAATTTATAAATTGATTAAATTCATAAAAAGTGTATGAACTTTGTTATTATATTATATTATGTTATGCTATGCTATGAATTAAAAATAATGTTGTGAATGATATATGTATTTGGTTTAACAATTATATATTCAAAAACCTCGATTAATGAAATAAATTTTAATTTCAGTAATTTTAGTTTTTTTTTTTTAGCTGGGATACAACAATGAGAGATTATATCCCATGATATTATTAAATATCTTTTGGAACATTTAATATAAACGGCTGCAGGAGCAAAGCTCAGCCAGCTGCCAATGATTAGTCATTAAATGTGTAATTAAGCTAAGCCAAGCCAAGCCAAGCCAAGCCAGCAAGCAAGAAAGCCAGTGACAAATCCCTGCGTGCAAATAAAGCAATTAACCCAAGTCGGAGCATCATTTAGATTCTATCAGTAGATCATGACAATCCATTTTTTATATGCTCAAATCAACACCGTTCACAAGTCAAATCATATCACGAACTTCGCGTTTAGATGCCGTCACGAACGAGCCAATGTCACCCGCAACACGTGGAAGAACCCCATGAGTGATATAAGCTATAAAGCGGAATGTTGAAGTGTTAGGGTGACAGATGAAAGTATGGAACGGTGTGTGAAAGTTAAATATTATGACTGCACGTACGTAGGACCCTTTAGAATCTACTTTTGTATTTTTATTGAACTATCTACTTTGTTTGAGTTGTCTAAATTTGTCATTTACTTTTTCCAATTATAAACACGTGGAATATAACGAATTTATTGTTTTCTCATCACATACCTAATATTTTTAAAATTTTTGATAGAATAACACAATTTTTTTTATGGTAAAATAACATACTTTCATCTTGTTGTTTTTTTAAACCATGACATTTATTAAATGTTGTTATTTCTAAACATGACAAAATAATTTTTATATTTTAAAATAGCGATATTTAAACATATCACGCTTCTGAAGCGCGACAACTTAACATGTAGCCTTACTGATAATTCTCTTGCTCAACCAGTTGATCCAGTTATATGAATTGATTAATCGTTTTATATAAAAACCATAATTTTATGAACCTTTTCTTCTCAATATGTTTTATGAGTGTCAATGATATAGTCAAGTTTGCGATAACGAATGATTTTGAGCAGTGAGATGTGAGTCTACCACAACTAGATGAGGATCTGTCCTTGACAGATTATGTTGATGGCCTAGCAGATGTATTTATATACCAGTGAAACATGTCTAGGTCCAACAGGAGGTCTGGTCGCACCAGACCAAAATGATAACTCAAAAGGACCATAACTTTTGATCTGATCGTTGAATCACGTTCAATTTTTACAGGAGTTTCTGGAGCTCTTTTTCTTAGAGTAGCTATGGAATTGCTACTCCGATAGTTGGATCTTTATATTTTAAAAATATCGCTACAATCTTATTTTTGACAGTTTTGCGATTTAACTTGCTATTATGAACCGGTCGACTAGTTAATCTTGAATTTAATCGATGTCGCAGTTGTGAACCACAATGCCAATTAAAATTTTATCGTGGTTCCTAATTGTGATATTTAATTAATGTCACGGTTTATAAATGTGATATTTAATTAAATGTCGTGGTTCAAAACCATGACATCCAAGAATATACTATTTCACCAAAACGTTTTGTTGGTATGTTAATTCACCATTTGTTTTTTTTTGTGCTAATTACCTAATTTGTCCTCGTATGCTTGAATTTCTACTGAAAGTTAGTTATAGTCATGATTATGTATTTACACAAGCAATAGAAGTGGGCCATGATATGCCATGGGGGAAATTTTTTTTTTTTCATAAAATACGATGTTTAATTATCGCAAATGCATTTTAAAAAAAGAGAAAATTTCCAAGACCCTGTAAACCCGACGAGGTCAAATAAGTTGATTTTATTTTAATTAGATGATAAAAAAAATGCAATGATAGTAAATGAACTAAATTAAAAAAAAAAAACAATCACAATAACTTTGAAAAGAAACCTTTTTTTCAAAAGAAAAAAATGATATAGCTCAATTTTTTATCAATTAAATATGGAAGGAGAAATTGAGTAAGAAAAGGACAAACAAAATGGCCTAAGTCAACTCGAGTTAGCATGAAAAACTATAACTTGGGTAATAAGGAGGAACAAGTCAACCCGGGTTAACCTGTCAAACCCAGTCATGAGATCGGTATAACCTGATTAAAAAAAAAACAAAGAAAACCACAAAGTCCCTTAAAAAAAAACCAATGTTTAATGATGACATTAGAAAAGAAAATAAGTAAAAAAACAGAAAAAAAATCGATGTTAACCTGTGTTAACCTTTGAACCTGTGCTCTGAGTCATAAGACTAGAACCATCATATTTGATAAACCTACAAAGCTCAATTCCCAATGAATCAAATATTGAAGGATAAAATAGGAAACAAAAACCAATTATACAAAAGGATCCAAAATAAAAATAGTAATTAGAAAAATGAGGATCAAAATTGAGATAAAAAATAAATTAGAGGACAACTATAAATTTTTTATTGAAGGGTAAAGTTGAAAAAAAATCAATTTAACAAAAGAAACAAAAAAATCAAAAGAATGAGAACAGAATTGGAAAAAATAATGTCACAAATCAGGATTGAATGATGAAATTAAAAGTAAATAAAACTATTTACAAAAGGATCATGAACAAAAAATCAAAATCAAAATAATAAGAACTGAAGTTGAAATATCAATAACTAAGAGGAAAACTCTAAAATTTTGAATGCCCAACAAGAATTCGAGGGGAGTATAGAGAAAAGAGAAGAAAAAGGAAAGTCTCGTCGGCGACAAACCATCCCGCCATGGCCCCACTAGGAAGAAGACACAACAACGATTTTAATGACATGAAGAAACAAAATTTTTGGGCACAAAAGGTGCGGCACATGCCTCTACAAGGTCGCAAAAGCCTCCCACATGCTGACACATGCATTACATGCTTTAGCCACTTTTCCATTTAAATAATATTTTATATTTTTTAAAAGATCAACTTACCCTCATTCTATTTGATAATAACAAAAATAAAAATAAAATTGAAAAGATGAAAAAGCCTATGTACACAAGTTTTAAGAGTTTTGCTAGTAAGAGTTATTTAGTCATTTTACTATGTTTAAAAAAACAAAACGACTAAAAAGCCCTAAATGCTAGTTTTAAGAATTTTGTTTTTACAGCTACTTGAGTTATTCCACCGTGTTTAAAATAATTGAAAAGATAATTCTACTCCAATCAATTTGATAATGACCAATGAGCCTTGTGAAAAAATCAAAATACTCCTAACATCAAGCCCTTTGATTTTTTTATGACAGGCAAACGACAATCACAAAAAAAGCTGAAATTGAATTATTTTCACTGTACACCTACACACATTTCACTATTTACTAGAATAATGTGGTTACCATTTTTCTTTTCTCGTAAAAAAATCAATGGCCTTGATGTTATGAGTATTTTAGACATTTCACAAGGCCCATTTGTAATTACCAAATTGATTGGGGTAGAATTATCTTTTCAAAATATATATATATATATATATATATATATATATATATATATATATATATATATATATATATGATATTTAGGGTTGAAAGTGAATAAATATGTGCTAAAAATAATTAAAAATTTTATTAGATATTATTTTGATATAATAAAAATTACTTTTAATGTGTGGATATGTTTGGATCGTTGATAAGACCTTGATTCCTTTGCTTATGCAATGACTCTATTGTTATTATAGCACAAGGCTACTGAATCAACAATGCTAGAAACCACACCTATTTCAGTAATTAACTTTTTCATCCAAACAACCTCTATTGTCATCTTAGACGTAGAGATGTACTCAGCTTCAATTATAGAATTTATTGTGGTCTCTTATTTGTAACCCTTTCATCTCACAATAAAACTATTTAGTGTAATAACATATATAGAATGAGAATTTCTATCATCAATATCTAGTTGAAAACTAGTATCCGAATATCCATGAATTACAAGTTCATCTCTATCATAGATCATAAAAACATTCTTAGTTCTTCTTAAGTACTTAAGAATATTTTTAACTATCTTCTAGTGACCCTTACCAAAATTATATTGGTAACTCAGTATGCTCAAAGTATAACATAAATTTAGTCTTGTATATAACATCACATAAATGATGTATCTCATACCTAAAGCATTTGGAATTCTTTCCATCCTATCTCTCTTAATTTATGTCTTAGGGTACATGTCATTGGAGATGTGTATCTTATATGAAATAGGTAAGTATCATATCTTGGATTCTTCCATGCTAAACTATTTTAGCATCTTATATATGTACATGGATCCAAACAATTCAAACAACCTTATATCTATATAGATCTTTATTCCTGATATATAGACTCTTTCTCCCAAATCCTTCATGGAAAAATTCTTGGAAAACCAAATTTTTTTTTATTAGAGTAAAGGAATGTCATACCTATCAATAATATGTCATCTACATATAATACTACGAAAATGACTCCACTTACATTAACATTTTTATAAATACAAGGCTTCTCCAATTCAAATTGTTTGATTGTCTCATCAAAACAAATATTCTAACTTCTTGAAAGTTACTTAAGTTAATTAATGAATTTTTGTAGCTTGCATATTTTATTAGAAAATTTCTTAAAATTAATTTCTTTAAGTTGTGCAACACATTTTCATGAAGATTAACATTCAGGAATGTAATTTTGACATTTATTTGTTAAATCTCATAATTATGGTATGCAACTATACCTAGCAAGATCCTTATAGATCTTAACATAGCTACCGGTGAGAGGGTTTCATCATAGTCAACATTTTGTATTTGTTTGTAACCTTTAACAACTAGTCTAGCTTTATATATTTATTCATTGTCATTCATGTTATTCTTTCTCTTAAAGACCTAATTACATCCAATATGTTTTATCCTTTCAAGTGGATCAATCAAGATCCATACCTAGTTAGTGTGTGTAACACCTTGTAATTTGTAATTTATCTTTATTCATTTATCAAAATCTTATACATGTAAATATGATATTTTTTATATATATTCAAAGTCTTTCTCATATGAAGTCACTCTCATTCATTACACATAATATAAATTATAAATCATATAACTATCCATCATAGTGAGGGATTTATTTTTATTAAAGTAAGGAAATATACAATTTTAAAGAAATTTTAGTAGAGTTTCCCTTATCAGGAACACTACTTGAAATTTTGTCTCGTTTTAAAATATCTGGAAATAACAACAATAACCCAAACACAATAGCTCAAGTAATCCATTCTCACAAGTAGCTTCAGACATACCACTTAAACCACAATAATCGACTATATTCATGCACCACATATTTACATCATTACAGATAATATTGTTTTATAAGATGAATGCAATTACACACACCCACACATAAAATGAATTCCTAAATACTTAACATCCCAACATTTTACTAATTACAATCCCAAATATTAAAACTTAACATGTGCATTAGTTTAAGTACACATCAAGAAATGAAGGTTATAAAATTCTACCTAAAACACCATAAAGTCCTAACTATGATGTCATTGCTATTGTGATAGATAAGACAAACCTAATATGTATACTACTATTTTATATGCACACACAATACAATATTTTTCTTTTATTAGAACGAAACGATTCCTTTTCATCAACAACAACTATGGCGTCATAGTTAATAAAATTCCCTCCATATATCCATCGTTACAACCAGCTCATTTATGCATAACTAGTTCCTATTAAGGTAATTTACTAACTTTACACAACTAGTCCTCTCTATTAATGCATACATCATATCATATCATTTTCCCCCACCTGAAAGCTGTTAGTTTAATATACCCTGTTGCCAATCGGCCAGTTATATGTGGTATTATTATATTCATGTAAATATATATTTATTATTCATAAAAGCTTAATTTATCTTTAATATTCATATAATATTAAATTAATAAATCTAATATTTGATTTATGAATATAGAGTAAAGATAAAGTTCATGGGATAAAAATGCTTTGCAAATAAAATTATAAAGTTGTTATATTATAAGATTCTTATTGTATCAAAGCATTGTTCCTAAAATGTTCCTGATTGATGCTCTCTTAAATAATTGACATTTATTAGAGTCGTAGAGGCTGATACATATTATGTTCTTTCTTTTATTAAATGAAGCATCTATTCTTATAAGTTAAGGTATAAACAATACATAGAACTAATATGTTGGTGCTTATCATAAGACATGTACACTAAACTAACCCGAATGAGAATTCTATATGGAGAGATCACCTATGTCTATGGAAAGGCTCACGTGATAGTTTTGTAAGTAATCCTTAGACTTGAGATCACTAAGTTATTTTATATAAAGAATGTTATGCTTTGATCCTATTACATCTTATTTTAATCGAGGTGATACAGGGCAAACATTGGGTATAACATGAACTATATGAAGGTACTTGAGTGATAAAGAGAGGATACATCACCCTAGATGAATTAGAAAAAATATTTCATATGTTCTCAAATAGTATTGATTGAGATATCCTTGGCTAATGTTGAATGAGATTTGAAAGGAGTTTCAAATTTTATTCAAACAATCAATGACTATTACGTAGAGAACAAATATGATTTAACATGACATACATACTTCATGCTTTAATTTTCAAATATAAATTAATCAATGGTTGAATTGATAATAAATTAAATTGTTTAATTTATTTAATTCTATTTAATTATAATTATAATTTATATTTGGGCCAATATATTAGGAACCTAATAGGTCACACACATTAAGAAGTATTAGTCAGAAATTAAACTAGGATAATTAATCAAGTGTGACATGATTGAAAATAATTTTAAAAATTAAGCACTAGATTGTATTTAATTCAAGGATTATGATTTTAGTCCTAGAATAATCAAGTAAGGACTTGATTAATTAAATTTCTAAAATTATCCTTAAATAATATACGGATATTATTTAAAGGATACATTGATATTTTGCCTATTTATAGGGTTTTTTTCTTCTTCATATTTTCCTATAAATAGTAAGTTATGCCTCTTGTTTTTTGAGAGTGGTTGTCTATTAGAAAGAAAATCTATGAAAGTTATAGAATAGAGAGCTAGCACTCTAGGTATAATAATCTCTCTCTTCTAAATAGGGATTTAGGAGTTTCTTATTGGTGGTTCGTGTGGATTATCGTTATAGGCTGAACAATTGGACGACTTGTAGTTTGCAACAACCCATCCTTTAAAGAATAATTCAAAGTCGAAGAAGATCAGATCTTTAGGTAATAAATTTATAAACAACTCTAGATCTGTCTAACGGGATCCCAAGGACTTCCAAATAATTTTGTTTTATTGTTTTTTGTTACGTGTATGATATTCAGGAACCCAACAAAGGTATCTTCATAGTCCTGTCCTGAAGGCATAAAACCTACAAAATCCTACCTCGAAGGCATAACATTTATATAATCTTGCCCTAAAGGCATAATATTTATACAATCCTGCCCTGAAGGTATACAATTTACATAATTATTTCTCCTGGAAAAACACACACACACACACACAATCAACACGTGTTTTAATGTAACAAGATTGATTTAAGTAAATCAAAAGATAAGGGATGAATCATTACTCTTACGATTGGTTTAACCTCTCTCAATATAACTATGTTCAAATAGTTCGTTTGATTTTCTCAAGAAAATAACCCCTACTAATACAACTGACTTATTTCTTTTTAAATCAATGGCCTTCGCTCATGCGACCAACTTAATTGTTTTTCTAAAATCATTGCCCTTACTCATGTGGTTGACCTATTTCTTTTCAAAAATGATTCTCTATATTTTATTTCAAGATGAGATGACTAGCACCTATCTGGTCCTCTTACGAAACATGCTCCTCCTACTCTGAGTCCTACTTTCGACGTCTCTTCTGAATTCCCATAAACATCTCAATTAGTGTCAAAACATTTTGATCCTTTTAGATCAATAGCCCCTGCTCATATATCCGGGTTAATCCTTTTTAAATCAATAACCCCTACTCATGCGGCCAACTTCATTCATTTTATTTACATCATCCATTATCTTCACTTTATCTTTTAACGTCTAACGTTTAGTCATTTAATTTTTTGTAATTTGTTTTAATGCCCACATATTTCATCCAACGTGTATTTTCTCATTTCATATTTCACCAACTTGTCAAACTAAACACAACATATACATAATCATCTAGATTACAAGTTCCTAACTCAAGTTTTAAACATCACAACACCATTAAAACATTAACATCTATACAATTTCACCAATTTTCATACTTTCCTCCTTTTTCTTACAATTACAACAATAATCCAATACCGAACATTATATTTCATATGGATTTCAATCATGCCTAAACAAAAAGCCATCATTATAACAAACACATCATTTCTATAATATCATTATAACATCAATTTCAATACAATTTGTTCAATGTTTCTTTTTTTTTTTTCATTAAACAAATCACATAACTTCCATACAATTTATCAAATCTTCTACATTTTCATTATTATGTCAAACACAACTACCATAATATTATTGAAACATAAATTTCAATACAATTTATCAAATTTCTTACATTTTGATCTTCCACGCATATGACAACATTAACTAAACTTCTTTAATCCACCTTACAACATTCACAATCAATAATAAGCATTTTCAACATTATTAGAATGACAAAAACAACATAAATTAACCTCATTTATAATTTCTATTTTCCCCAAAACCCCAATTCATAACCGCCCACTAATGCCCTAATTTCCCTATAATTGGTTTTTCAATTCCTCCTATTTTGCCCCTAAACAAGTTATATACATCACAATTACTCACTAATTAACACAATTTGCATGTCTCTTTAAATTTCATATAAACCCTAAAACTTGAAAATTAAGGACTTTCAATCCCCTAACGAAAACCAAGCTAACTATTGAAATTAATTGAATAAAAACCTTTTACAACAACCAAATCACCAAATTGAATGTGTTTTTCACAAGAATCCCAAGGTTTTCCTCTTCCTCTTTAATTTTTGCACACTTTCTCTCTGTAATTCCTAAACTTTCAATCCCCCCTCTTCTTTCCAAGTTTTCCTAATATAGTTTTATATAATGAGTAGAAAACAATTTATCATCCATCCATACCCTCATAACTTAAGAGAGTTTAAAGAATAAATAAGGAGAAAAATAAAATTTCTCAAGCTTTTTTTTAAGACATGGCCAACTAGTTCTTAAAGAGGGAGGAGAAGGATTTTTCTTTATAATTATGACAATGGCACTCATTTTATAACTTATATGGTATTTTCATCAAAACTTAGATCGCTAGTATTTTTCTGTACAAATTCATATTTAGTTTCTTGCCTAAGATTTTAACGAATATGTTGGTGATTTTCTCTTTAGTCATAAATTTTTTCCCTTAGTAAATTTTTTTTTACTTGAAAATTCTACTATTCAACATGGGGTTTACAGTGTATATGGAATCCATTTCAAATTTCATGGCCTCAAACCATTTCTTATAATTAATATTAGATATTTCTTTCATGTAGTTGGTAGGCTCATCAAGTATGAACAACTAATCATTTTTAGCTTCCATGGGAAGTCTAAATACATGATGTGTCCTACCATATCTATAAAGTTCTTATGTTTCTTGAGCTTCAAGCTGAATATCCAATGTTATAACCTTGGGATCAGGTTCTATTTGGATATTATTTTATGGTTCTTAAACTTCTTTATGTTCTATTTTCATACCATTACTCATTTAAGAATAAATTTTTTCTTTAATAAGGTAGCATATTTTAAGACAAACACTTTCTACTTAACAAGATCATAGGAATAATTTCCAATAGGTTCTTTTAGATATCCAATAAACTTATATTTATCTGACTTAGCTCTTAACTTTTCAGATACAATACACTTCACATAAGCGTCACTTCCCCAAATCTTTAAGTATGATAAATTTGATCTCGTACTTTTTTTATATTTTATATGATGTCTTATCAATAAATTTTGTTAGAACCCTATTTAAAAGGTAAGCAACAGTTTTTAGGACATAACCCTATAAAAAAAGTGGAAGTTCTACATAACTCATCATATACCGCTCCATATCTAATACGATGCGATTTCTCTTTTTAAAAACTCTATTATGTTGTGGTGTTCCAGGAGGAGTTCATTATTAGAGAATCTCATTCTCTTCTAGATAATTCTTAAATTATTGGCTCAAATATTCACCACTTTGATCTGATCGAAGTATATTGTTACCTTTTCCATTTTATTTTTCAACTTCAGCACTGAATTCTTTAAACCTTTAAAATGATCCAAACTTGTGTTTCATCAAATACACATAGCTATCAATGAGAAGCTCAATGATTTGTAGAGAAATATTCACTTTATAACAAGGAGTTCTATGTCATTGCTTGCGTTTTAGACTATTGGTATCAACTCTTGCGTCCAAAACCATTTGTGCTATTTTTTTGATCACGAGGCCTTGAAGTTTCTTAATAGCTAGTGGAAACTTAGCGGAAGACATGCCCTTGGGTTGGATTTCTACTAACTTTTAGTTTCTATATAAAGCATAAATCTGGAGTGCATAATGTAATTACATATTGTTTGAGTTGAAGACATTTGTTATTGACTAATATACAAGTGGAAGTGATAAGTTTTGAAGTGTTAAAAAATCTTTACAAGCATGATGATGACTTCAGCAAGAAATGGGTTGAATATGATGTTGGGTTTCTTGAAACATATATACGCAATGGAAACTGTAAATTTAAAACTTTTTTAGGAGTCTTAAAGATCTCGTTTGATAGATCTAGGGTTATTTAAGGTTTATACAAAGATTACCTGAAGATCAGATGTTCTTTATGGCTTTGAATAATTTTTTTAGGGATGAGTTGTCACAAACAACAAGATGTCCAAGTTTATGGACTTTAACAGTAATCCACACGAACCATCAATGAGAAATCTCCTAAACTCTTTTAGGAGAGAGAGATTGCTATACCTTTTAGTGCTGACTCTTTTTTTTGTGTTTTAGATATTTCTGTATTGTACTTTACTCATCTTAGAAAATAAGAGGCACAAGTTTAGGCTAATTACAGGGAAATTTAAAAACCCGATAAATAGAAAAATATCAATTTCCCCTTAAATAATATCACATATATTATTTTAGGATAATTTTAAAAATTTGTTCAATCAAGTCCTTGATTGGTTCTAGGTCTAGAATTGTAATCCTATATATTAATTACATTGGAGTCCTTAATTTCTAGAATTTATTTACAATCAAGTCACACTTGATTAAACATCCAATTTTAATTTTTGACTATTGGTTCTTATATGTGTGACTCATTAGGCTTCCTAATAAGTTGGCCCAGATATAAATCACAATTATAAATAAAATAGGATTAAATAAATTAAACAAATTAATTAATTATCAATTCAACAATTGATTGATTTATATTTGAAGATCAAGTGTAATGTCTAGCAACCTGTCATGATCCCCTAAATATTAGAAAAGTTATAAATGTTTTGACTTAACCTTTTAGTGACAAGTTTCTCAGGTGTAATTATTATGCCTTCATCAACAATGTTCTGATTTAGACATTATAGCATTTAGTGTGTCTACTACGTCAAATCATATTTGTTCTCAACACCATAGTCATTGATTATTTGAATAAGATTCAAAACTCTCTTTAAATATCATTCCACCTTGCACGAAGATTTAACAATCAATACTATTTGAGAATATGTGGAACATTTCTCCTAGTTCATATAGAAAGATGAATATTCTCTTGATCACTTGAATACCTTCATATAGTTTATATTATACCCAATATATGCTCGTTTATTACCCTTGATTAAGGTAACATGTAGTTAGGATCAAAGTATAACATTTTCTAAATGAGATAATTTAGTGATCTCAAATGTAAAGATCACTTACATTATAGTCATATGAATCTTTCCATAGACACAAGTGATCTCTCTATTTGAAATTCTTATGCAGGTTAGTTCAGTGTACATATCATCTAACAAGCAACTACATATTAGTTTCAAGTATTTCTTATACCTTATATCTTATGAGAATAGTTGTTTCCTTTTATATAAGAAATAATATTAATATGTACAAGTCTCAACATCTCTAATTAATGTCCAGTCTTGAAAGAGCATCGACCAAGAGAATCTAGAAACAATACTTTGATGTAATAAGAATCTTATAATTATAATCACTTTATAATTTTATTTATAAAATATTAAGTTTTTGTTATAATAACTTATCTTTACTCTAGATTTATTAATCAAACATAAATGAATATTAAAAAATCTTTTATTAATAATAAATATATTTTACATGATCAAAATCATTATCACATATAACTAACCAATTTGATATATAACACACTACCATCTTGGATGTGTAATATTGAATTAATATTGAATCCATTCCAAAGATTACAATAGAAACCATCGATTAGCCTTTCCGCATGCGGCCAAGCACCGTGTGTACCTAGAGTCAAACAAATACCACTATAATATGGTCTCGTTTTCTTTCTTTCTTGCTCACTTTCTTCCTTCCCTCAACCGGAAAAAATGGCATTTGAACCGGAAAGAAGTTGGTTCTTGGTTCCTCCACCTTTTTATAATGTGGCGACTGCAAAACCATTGTAGGAGCAAAGCACTTTCTAACACTCTTTTTTTTTCCAATTACATTATAAAGGTATGAAAAAGCTTGTTTATTGTCAGAAAATTAAGAACCAGAAAGTAGTTCAACATACATCAAAGCATAAAAAAATCTTTCTTTATGCTTCAACTATATAATAACCCAAGACAATGGCATACCACATAAAAGTTTGAATTATCCTCTTGTGCAAATGGCAATATAGCACATAATTAAAGCAATAAGTAAAGATGAATCAATCAAGAGTTTTTCTCCACTAGTAGACTTGAGTGGAGTACTAGTCCTGGTCGTGCTGGGGTAGTGTTTTGAGTAATGAAGAAGAGCACGAGAAGGCATGATGGCTCGTGGGTCAAGGAATATGAAATGAAATGGTGGGTCCAAACAATATTTTATGCAAACAAAATGTAGAAGTGAAGTGAACCCCCTGGCCAGACCTAGCAGGGGCAGAGAGGAGAGAATGAAGGTATATTTAAGAGTATTGTAGTGATTGTTATTAAAGTGTTTTATTTTAAAGAAATATTAAAAAATATTTTATTTTTATTTTTAACATTATCATATTAAAATGATTTAAAAATATAAAAAAATTTAAATTTTTATAAAATACCGTTTCAAACTTAATTCCAAACCACACTGAAATTCCATGTGTGTGCGTGTAAAGTCAGTGTCCTGGAACTGGAAGCGTGCAACACGGGCTCACATGGCATGCCTCTCATGCCCTGATGACTTCGTTGCAATCTATTTCCGGATTCATCGCCTCTACATGATTACCTCGCTGGTTTTTTGGTTTGCATGGCTAGGGCTAGCTAACTCGCTAGCCGCTCAGGTTAATTCGACAAGATTGTAATATACAATGGCATACAAATATCGCCCTCTCCGTTCCTTTCCTCAAATAAACACCTTACATTATCTCAATTTAGATTTGATCATGTGTCATTTGAGAGTACAAGAAGTTATTTTCTTTATTTCTTTCGGATAATCATCACATATATTTAGAAACCTTGATAAGTGGATATGCTTTATATGTTATAAAATGCAACTTGATGAGTTCGTGAAAAAAAAAAACTTTGGGTATATGTAAATTCTGTTAGTGTATATTCTATGTATCGAATTGGTTAGTTATATATGACATTAATTGTGTGTGTGTATTAATTTATTAATAAAAGTTTATTTATTTTTAATATTCATTAAATATTTGATTAATGAATCTAGAGTAAAGATAAAGTTGTGAAAAAAATATTTCTCAAATGAAATTATGAAGTTATTACAATTAAAAGATTCCTATTGCATCATAATATTATTCTTAAATGTTTATGGTCAATGCTCTATTAAGACTGAACATTAATTAGAATTGTTGCGACTGATACATATTATGTTCTTTTCTTTTTCTTTTTTTTTTAATAAAAGAAAGCAGTTGTTCTCATCAACTAAGGTAAGAGATGCCTAGAACTAATATGTAAATGCTTGTTAGATGACATGAACACTATACTAACCCGCATGAGAATTTCATATGGAGATATCACTTATGCTACGGAAAGGCTCTCGTGAGGGTTGTGTAAGTGATCCTTAAGCTTGAGATCACTAAGTTAATTTATATAGAGAGTGTTATGTTTTGATCCTAGTATACGTTGTCCTAATCAAAAGTAACAAATGAGTAGATATTGAGTATAACATAAACTATATGAAGGTATTTGAGTAATCAAGAAAGGATTCATCACCCTAGGTGAATTAAGAAAAATATTTCATCTATGTTCTAATAATATTGATTGTAAATCCTTGCGCAAGGTGGGATCTTATTAAAAAATTAACGACTATGGTGTTGAGAACAAACATGATTTAACAGAGCAGACAAACTTCATGCTATAGTGTCTAAATCAAAACATTGTTAATAAAAGAATAATAATTACACTAAGAAAATGGTCACTAAAAGGTTAAGTCAAACTGCGTATGACTATCCTACTATTTGGAAAATCATGACAAGTTGCTAGACATTTTACTTGATCTTTAAATATAAATCAATCAATTGTTGAATTGATAATAAATTAATTTCTTTAATCCTATTTTATTTTAGGATTGAAATTTATATTTGGTCCAACTTATTAGAGAGTCTAATGGGTCACACATATAAGAACCAATGGTTAGAAATTAATCAAGATATTTTGGGATAACTATGGAAAGGAACCGCATCAAGTGTGTTAGAAGGTGTCATAAGTACCAAGTATACAGGGACATGATCAACGCCTCTCCAACACCTTTATTTAATATAGTGTCACATTGGCCATTTTCTATAGGTAACCATAAACATTCATAAATAATAATGATTATAACTACAATGAAAAGATGATTATTGAGTTGTGTGAAAATTGAAAGAACAAACATTTGAATTCCTCTCTATACATGCAAAAAATAAAAGGTTTTGTATAAGCAACCAACAAGAATATTAAGAAAGCCATGCAGAGGAATGGTTGTCATATATAGAGTATAGAACAAAATGCTTCTCTATACTCTCCACGTTTATTGCACTATAGTGAGAACATCGAGAGAAGCCACCTCATATTTGTTGGTTTATGGAATAAAGGCAATGATACTTTTAGAGGTTGAAATCCCTTCTTTAAAAGTGTTGATGAAAGCAGAATTGAAAGAATCAAAATGGGCCAAGTTACAATATATACAACTACACATGATTATTAAGACAGGGTTGGTTGTTATTTGTCATAACCAGTTATGTCACAGAACAATGCCCAAGGTGTATGATAAGAAATTTCACCTTAAAGAATTCAAAGAGGGAGACTTGATGTTAAGAAAGATTATGTCAATACCAGGGGAAGATCAAAGCAAGTAGGAACCTAATTATATGAAGGATTGTATATGGTGAAAAAGGTTTTTTCAAGTAAAGCACTAATTTGTAAATATGGATGGGCGTGATCTTTCCAAACATGTAAAATCTAATTCGTGAATATGTATTATGCATGAATGTATTGTTTTCACCAAAATCAATAAAATAAACATTCAAGTTGAATATCTCTTTGCATACCCCTTTACTCTAGTTTCTTTTTTCACAACTATAGGTCCTCCTTGCTTATCCCCTCAAAATTACAAATACCACATTGTATGATCTTGTTGATATGATAAATAAACTAATGGGTTACACCAGGATAATTTTATAGAAACTTGCTTGATTTTATAGAAAAAGGCCTTTACTAAATAATTGTGTTTCATTTCTTTTAAAAAAATCAAATTACATTTTGATTTTAGAAAATACCTCAATGCTTGTTAAAAACAACATTTGGCATCCTATTCCACCATCTAAAGATGAAATTTTGTATTTATTTGGCCATCACATGTAAATTAGCATATGTAATGCATATCCTTTCATGGATTTATTGTAAGGATTTCTTGACTTCTTTAACATTCAAACACTGTAGTAGGGTACCATTATATGCTCTTTTATACAAAATTTTCCCATCTAGGTAGTGCTTCATTGTCATCCTTCTCAAAGTCCATGTCTACCTTGGATATCCCTAATAGGTATTCTTTGTCTTTGATAAACCATTTTATGTCATGGTACCATGGTTTTTTTTTTTTTATGTGAATCAGCCCACAAACACCAACAAGGATCCATTACATGTTCCAAATGGGCCAATTATAATGTCCAAAATGAAAGCGTTGAAAGAAGCATTAAAAGGACTAGTCTTGCAAGTTTTGGCCAAGGAAGAAATTAGAGATCCATTGGAGCATCAAGAGGGGGCCTTAATGCATTTAATTTATGTGTAAGAGGGCCCTAATCCAACCTTATTTAGGCCATGAACTTTTAGCAACAAGGATGCTAATTTTGCACTAGTTTTAGCTAACTTGTTTTTGTGTTATTTCCATGTGCTTTATGGATTCCATACTAATTGTGGATTTTTTATTATGTGTGGGAACATTAATTAATTCCTTTATGTATTAAGATATCTTATTTAATTTATTTCCATGTCAGGTGATGAGAATACACAACAAAAGAACACAAAGAATCCAAGCTTAAAAAGGAAATAAGGTGGCAACAAAGTTTCTTAGATTTGCAAGGAGAATATTTTAAAAACTTTAATTATTTTTCCTAGTGATGGAAGGACAATTAATTGGCAGCAAAGAGAAGCAATAAAGGTGAAAACTGTTTCCTTCCAAAAGAAGGATAAATACAAGATTGCAAGTAAAATCTTTTTCGATCTTGGAAACTATAAATAAGCCTTATATCAAACTTGTGTTGTTTTCTTTTCTTCTTCTTTTCTCACGGAAGCATAGGGAATTAACTTAAAAGTTTTATTTTTAATTTTATTATTTCAGCTATAGCTCAACACTTGTTTGAGCTTAATTAATACTTGGTTTCCAGCAAGATCCAAGGCTTGTTTAGATAAGTGTTTTAGGCTTATAAGTATATGTTTTGGGTCAATTTTTTAAATGGATCAATTTAGCCTACAAAGATAGATTCATTAGGGTTATTTTAAGAGTATTTAAACTCTTTGTAAGCCTAAAATTCGACAATCATTGAATAATATCATTCTGAATTTTCAGCTTGTGTGTGAGAGTGATTCTTGCATTATTTAGTTCTTAAAAGAATTAAATTGACTTATTAAAGATAAACTGGCTTCATGGCATCATTCAATTTAATTTCAATAGTTATGGTGCCTTAGGACATGTTTACATTGTGTCATATTTCTATCAGACTTCTTTCGGCTTTTTAGGATCAGATTTCAGTCTTGATTGTGGATTGTGTGACCATAAGATTCACATCAATTGGTAAGCTAGGTTCTAAAATCAGGTCATATCTTTTTGAGTTTCTTGTTTTCTTAGTGTTCCTTAAGTTTTAATATGTATCATCAATTATCTTCTTCTCTTTGTTTTTCAACATTTTAGTACAAAAAAGTATTATTTTATTTTGTTACTATCTCTAACGTATTAGTAGTGTAAACGAAAGTAAAAGAAGAAGAAGATGATTATATGTTATTTAAAGCTTGATTTAGATCTATCGTGAAAACACAAATCATAGAGAACCCTAAGAAAACCACCTTAGAATCAATTGAAATTTCTTATACTATTTATCAGGGGTAAAATCGCATTGTATATTAAGTTTAGGCTTATTTTGACATCGTTTGCTTGAAGTTTCAATTCGAGGTTTAATCTTATCGTTAACTAATCATATATGGGTTTTTGACACCTAGGTTTAAATTTCTTATCCTTTTGATCTGTTGTTTTTTAGTATAAAGGATCCATTACATGTTCCATTTCGATATTGTTAGATTTGTGTTTCAATTTTAGTGTTTAGAATTGTATAACAGGTTAGATTTGCGTTAAGTTCCAAAACATATTCTTTATTATTAGTTTTGACCAAATTAGTATGTTTCTATTATATTTGGGTTAATAAGGAGTCAAATAATTTTTTTCATCAATTCTTGCTTCTATTTTATCTCAAGTCTTCAATTCATCCATAATTTGTTTAAGTTTGCATTGCTACTCGTATAGTTTGTTTTACTTGTTCTCAATATATTTATTGATTCTTGAGTCTAAATTTATAATTAGATTGTATTTCAAAAGCCACTAACTTTGATTTGTTAATTTATAGTTCTTAAATAACCAGAAGAAAACAAGTTTAAAGGTGGAAGGCGTAGTGAGCATATGAGAGTTGAAAACCTTGATTTGTGTGAAATACGAGAGTTGTGAGGATATATTTTGTGCTACTAATCAATTTTTATAGATTTAAATATGTTTGAGAATAACAAATTTGTGACACCAAAGCCTGAAGACACTTTTTAAATGCTAGCTTTTGGCCAACAACTTGAACTTTTGGCTAGGTTGATAAGGAAATTGAAAGATGATACGGATTTTATGAAGCAATAGATTTTTGGGGTTGATCACCGAAGAAATACTGTTTGAAAGGCTGTACGAAATGTTAACACTTACATTGATGAGTTTGTTGATGTTAATACAGATATGGGTGATGATGAATATGACTTTGCATTCGTGGGTCAAGGAAACAAATTTGGGCTAAACAAAGGAAGAAGAAATGTGAGTTTTGGTCATGGTGGAGTTTTCAGCCAGAGGGAGAGTTCTTGAGATTTTAGGCATCATAATGATTCAGATGGAGAGTTAGGCACCATTAAGTTGAAAATACCTTATTTCCAAGGAAAAAATTGATCCAGAGGCATACATAGAGTGGGAAAACAAGGTTGATTGGATCTTTGATTGTCATCACTACATATAACATAAAAAGGTAAAACTCGATGTCATTGAGTTTACAAATTATCCACTAATAATATGGTGGGATCAACTTGTTTTAAGAAGAAAGAGGAGTGATAAAAGGCCTATTAAGTCATGAGATGACATGAAAGTTATAATTAGAAAACAATTTGTTCCAAACTTTTATTATAGAGAGCTTTTTCAAAAATTACAGAGTTCGCATCAGGGTTTGAGAAGTATGGAAGATTACCATAAAGAGATGGAGATTGCAATGATAAGGGATAAAGTGGTTGAAGATATGAAAGCTACTATGACTAGGTTTCTTAATGGGTTGAATGGAGAGATAACTAATGTTGTTGAGTTACAACACTTTATTGTGTTAGAGGACATGATTCATATGGATATGAAAATGGAGAGATAACTTAGAAGGAAAAGACATGTTCGACTAGCATTCAATTCAGGTTCTTCATTATCATGGAAGCTGAATTTGAAGAGAGAGGGGGTTGCTCAAGCATAAACTTTTGTCTTTACCAAATTCGAACAACCTAAGGCTAAAGTTGAAGCCTCTACGAGTTACAAAGGTGAATATGACACTTAACCTAAACGTACTCATGATGATAAATATTTCAAGTGTTAGAGGCGGACATTATGTTTTAGAATGTCCAAACAAGAGGATAATAGTGATGAGATACAATGGTGATGTGGGATCTGAAAATGATAAAATCAGATTGTGATGACATGCCACCATTGAAGGATTGTACTAAGAATGAATTGACATTACCTATTAAGGAGTCCTTGGTTATAAAGCACTTCAGGTTCAAGTTAAGGAAAATAACAATGATCAACAAAGGGAAAATATTTTCCGTACATGTTGTTGTTACCTATTCTTGGGCCACCCAATAATATACAAACAAATTAGAAAAGAGGAAAACAAACAAAATCAGAAAAAAAAATTGAAAATTTTGAAAAAAAAGAAATAAATACACTAGTGGAGGGACCGTGAACAACGCCCAAAAAATCACCAAAGACTAGTTGGGGAGGATCAAGATATACATGGTTGAAAAAATTGATAATTTAATTTTGACCGATAAAGGCCTTATTTACAAGAAAAAATCAATTTGAAAAGAAAAATTCAAAATTAGATGTTTAAGAAATCAATTAGAATTTTACAGGGCTTAATTGAATTTATTGGGGGATTAATTGCAAGAAATATTGGTATTTGAGTTCAATTTAGGCTTTAATTGGAGGAAATTGAAGTCTGGGGGTTGAATTCAATTACAATTTTGAAAGCTAATTTGGTCACATCAAAGACTTAATTGCATAAATATTAAAGTTTAATGGGTAATTAGAGACTTAATTGAAGAAATTCAAAATCAAGGACCAAAGTGTAAAAGGCATGTGGATGGAGGGACTGAAATCAGTGAAATTAAGGGCCAAGTTAAATGTTCAATTAAGGGTCAATTTGTATAAATCAGAAACTAAGGATAAAAATAAAAAAGACGATAAACTTTGGGATTGGTAATTGAGTTTGGCAAGGGTAAAATTACACGAAATTAAAAGCTAGAAGGCAATTACATGTGCATTTAAAAGAAATCAAGAGATTAGGGACTATATTGAATTTTAATCAAATCCCAAAATAAAACCTTAATTACGCAGGGTTATAAAAATGACTTCGTTTTATTTAAATGAAACAATGTGTTTTGACTAAAACAATTTGTTATGGTTCAAACCAATGCCATTTTGAATACTCTTAGACAAAAAAAAAAGGGAACTAAACGACTTATCATGTGGCCGCTACTGATCTTCTTCCCTAAAAGTCTTGAAAAGAGCCTGGTTACGATGCCACCTTGCAAAACTTGTTTCTCCCTAATCTCTTTCTCAAACAAGACAAGACCTCACACCTAGCATTTTGTACTCCTACCTAAACAAGACAAAGGCTCTTTTTAAACCCTGAAGGTGCTACTACAAGAGTCCAAAACCCACATCCTGACCAACCATGCTTGTCAGAAACAACAAAAACTAGCCAATGTACTCCCCTTGTCACCTCTAAAAACACTACAAAGGCTGATCTTCAACTTCAATGGATGGTTGAGATTCACTCTCTAACATCAAACGGTGAGGATTGACTAGCTCATGTTCTTTGGATTATCCCATTGCTTTTAAAACAAATAGACATTGGACCTTCAAGAGACATTGGCCTCAGAACCACATATCCTCACCATTGTTACCATCTCTCTACCCACTCTTAGATACACACCTACACTGCCATTCACCTGTATGTTGAACTTCCATCTCCGTACCCTTCTCGAAGCTCCTGTATCAATCCTATATTCATTTCCATTGTCACTATAGCAGCACTAACATTAGTCCTGCCAACAACCTCTCATCTATACTACCATCTTTTCCCCCCTCCACTAACTAATAATCACCATCGCAACTTAAGGAAAGATACTAAGAAGATAATGTTATTAGATAAGGTAATCATTTAATTTTGATGAGGGGGTTTAGCTCAATACGTACACCCTTTCCCTTTCCATTCTGTTCTTTTTTTTTTTCTTTGGGTGTTCATTATGCATTCTCTTAAGGCCATATGTTAGTTTAAATGCAATGAATGTTTGTTTGTTTTTTTTAATTACTTTAGATGTTTAGTCATGCCATGATTTAGTATGTATATGTATGTTTAAATGTTGTTTAAGGTTTAGTTGGATGCTTAACATTGTTTTTTAAGAGATAAATGTCAATTTATAATACATTCCAGCATGTTTTTGATGTTCGAGATAATCAATGAAGTTATTATGACAGAACATGTTGAAAGTTGGTTGTTGTTTGTTTATGTTGATCTTAGACCATTATTAGTGGTTGGTTGGGATTGCTTAAGTCAAATGCATGTTGTTTATGGTTAAGATAGTGAAAATTAGACAGGAGTTCGAGAATCAGTTTTATTTCAAGTATCACCACAAGATGAAAAAACAGGAGTTTCAAGCATTAAAGCAAGGTAATATGTCAGTGCTAGAGTATGAGGGGAGGTTTCATGACCTCTCTATGTTCTCCCCACATCATGGTCCTACATGGTAGCATATGATAGAGAGATTTTGAGATGGGTTAAGACAATAATTAAAACAATGGTTAATAGCTTTGTAATTTGGGATGATGAGAGGTCTGACAAAGGTAGCCCAAGCTCTATTGGTATGTATAGTAGAGGGTTGATGGTTAACAAGGTCAATCTGGTGTTGGCAAAAGAAAGAAGGTTGATTGCTCTTTAGGTAAACCCTTTAAGCTCTCTCTTTTTAAGAAGGGACGAAAAGGATAATACAATCAATTTAAATGAAAAAGAGGGGATAAGTAAATCAGTTACTAGGTCTTATTAGAGTACATGTGAAGGGTTAGTTGGAGGATAATTGAACGTTAAAGGTAGTCCTACTAGAGGGTCTTTAGAGTAGAAGAACATTACTTATCCTCATTGTGTCAGGTATGAGCAGTAACATCTTAAAGATTACTCTGCATCGTTGGGGCGATGCTACATCTATAGGCATGATGGACATAGATGACGGGACTGCCTCTATTTAGGTCGAGGATGTTACTATTGTGGTGGGCAGGGATATTTTAAGAAATATTGTCCTAGGACAGCCGTGTATGTTCAGTAACAGAGACAGTAAACATAGAGCTACTAGCAGTCAGTAACTATGGATAGACCCACCAAATCAGTGTAGTCTGGGACTACTGGAAATTGAGGCTGACCTTGAGGATAGAGGGAGGGGACCTATGATAGAATATTTCATATGACCCAAGAGGATGTGTGGGTTGCCACGGATGTAGTAGTAGGTACTTCATTGTTAGAAAATCAATATGTGCATGTTTTAATGGATCTGGGTGCTACGTATTCTTTTATGGCAAGAAAAATTAAGAATATACTAAAAAAACAACCAATTAAATTAGAAAAGGGGTTCTTCATCAGCACATCTTTTGGTGATGTCGTACTTGTAGAACATATGTATAAAAGTGTTAAGGTTACTATTGAGGGATATGGTATGGAAGTAAATGTAATGCCATTAGAATTGCATGATTTTAACTTAATCCTAGAAATAGATTGGTTAAGTAACCATAAACATCAAATGGATTTAAAAAAAAATAGTGACCTTTCATGGAATAGATGGGAAGAGAGTGACTTTTAGGGGAAAGAGAAATGTCATACTGAATTGTGTGATTTCGGTTATGATAGCTAGTAAGCTTATGAGAAAATGGTGTGTGGCTTATCTTACTTATGTAATAGATTCTGAAAAAGGTAGGGTAGAGTTGAATAACCTTCCCATCATGAGAGAATTCCCGAATGTATTTCCAGAAGAATTGGTAGGACTACCTCCAGAAAGAAAAGTAGAAGTTTCAATTCATATATGCCCGGTACCTCTCCTATAGCTTAAGCACTATATAGGATGGCACCAACAAAACTAGTTGAATTGAAAGTTCAAATAGGACCTTTAGAATCTGTATAAGGCAACAATAAAGAACAAGTATCTGCTTTTACAGATAGATTATTTATTTAACCAACTAAAAAGGGTCAGGGTATTTTTAAAAATAGACCTGAGATCGAGGTACTACCAGTTAAGAATCAAGGAGCAGAATGTGCCAAAGACTGTATTTAGGACTCATTATGGGCATTACGAGTTCCCAGTAATGCCCTTTATATTGACCAATACACCTACACTGTTTATAGATTTGATGAATTGAGTCTTCCAACCTTATTTGGCTAAATTTGTGGTAGTGTTTACAGACAATATTTTGGTCTATTCTAACTTATATTTAAAGCACAAGCAACATTTGAGGCAAGTACTGCAAACCTTAAGAGATCATCAAATGTATGCCAAACTGAGTAAATATGAGTTTTGGATGAAAAAAGTGGTTTTTCTAGAACACATTATATTTGTAGAGGGAATAATTATAGATCTAATAAAAGTTTTAGTGTTAAAATGGGAAAAACCTACAAATGTAATAGAGATCCGTAGTTTTTTAGGGTTAGCAGGAGGGTATTATAGAAGGTTTATTAAGGGATTTTCAACCATTGCAACTCCATTGACTTGATTGACTAGAAAGGAGGCAAAATAAGAAAGGGTGTGAAGAAAGCTTTCAGGAGTTGAAGAAAATGTTAACTACCACCCTAGTGTTGACATTTCTTTCAGGAACTAAGGGATTTGTGGTCTATAATGATGAATCTAAAAAAAAGGCTTGGTTATGTCTTAAGGCAACATAGAAAGGTCATAGCTTATACATCAAGGCAATTATCTTGTTCATGATTTGGAGTTAGTTGCAGTGGTGTTTACATTACGAATGTGGAGATATTACTTGTATGGATCTCGAGTTCAGATCTTTATGAATCACAAGAGTTTGAGGTATTTGATGACACAAAAGGAATTAAATTATACAACATAGGAGATAAATAGAATTGTTAAAACATTTTGACTATGTAATAAATTATCACCTAGGAAAAACAAATGTTATTATTAATGCCCCCAGTCATAAGAATAAGGCAATAATGGAGACATTGAAGGAGGGGGGGTGAAAAAGAGTTAATGGAATTGAAAAAGATTAATGTCAAGATAGAGATAGGGCCTGAAGGCTCATTGTTTGGCTCAGTTAAGAGTATGATTCTTACTTCAAGATAGAGTTTTTGAAGTTCAACGAAGGAACATCGAAGTGGATAAAGTGAGGAACAAGGTGAAATTAGGAGTTGAGAAACCCTTTCAGATTCTGGAGGATGAGATGGTAGTGTTGGTTAGATAGATGTATTTGCCTAAAGATAAAGCTTTAAAAGAGAAAGTATTAAGAAAGGCTCATGAATCGAAATTCATGGCACATTTAGGAAGCACCAAAATGAAGAAAGAAATCACTAAGTTTCTAGCCAAATGTAGAGTTTTCCAACAAGCAAAGGTGGAGTTAAGATACCAATTAGACCTCTTTCTATTAGGCATAAGTAGTACTAGAATCGCACATGGACTTATGATCTCCCTTAAGTACCTTTTAACCAGAATCTTCTTAACTTGTCTTTAAAATTCCTTTATTTCATCTAGATTATTTTTATAGGTTGTTTGGTTAGGACTTGTCATTTCAAGTATGAAATTAAATTGATGTTTTATTCCTTTAATGGGCAGTAAACCACTAAGAACAACATCAAGAAATACATCTTCATATTCCTGCAACAAAGAAACAGCAACACTAGAAAAAAGATGTGTCTAAATCGTTAGCCTTAAGATATGCTTCTTTGTACAAAATTACAAACATAGGTTAATTAGTGTTGAAAGCGCTCTTGACATCACTTATATATATATATATATATATATATATAACCTCTTTTTGTTTCTTCTCATATGGACCCTCTCTTTTTTCTTCTCTTGGTCAACTTTTTCTTTCCACTCCTCTCGGCCACCTTTTTCGTTACACTCTTCTAGGTCTCATCCTCTTTTTAACTTCAATTGTTCTTTGTATACTTGTTTTGGGGTTAAAGGTAGGATTTATTATCTTTTATAAAAGATTATCTCATTGCTGCTACAACTCATCCACCTTGATTTGAACACTCACTGTCAACTAGATACTCTACTCCATCATTACTAGCATCCTTAAATGGCCTCATTTGATCCTCCTCATTATCACTTCCAGGTCCCACTTCTTCATTATCATGCATAATTATAACTCTTTATTTTGAAAATTGAGAAACTATTTGTCCTATCCCTAAGCATTAACAATATTTTATATCATGATTATGGTATGATTGGTAGTCAGAGTTACCTCTAATATTAGTGGAGACATTTTTCTTACCCTTAGGTAGTTTGGTTTTCCTTTAGGAATAATATGCCATCCTTTTTGTAATTTGGTCTCCATGATAAGAACGAACCAGAATTTTGCCTTGGTTTTGAATTGTCTTTCCTCTTGAGTTGTCTTTCCAGCTTTATAACCATATGCACCATATCTTCTAATTTTACATAGTGTTATAACTCCATAACATGTGTTATCTCTCAGTTCAGACCATTTAAAAATCTTGCCATAATAACTTCCTTGTCTTTCTTTATATTTAATACAATCAAGACTATCAAAAGATTCTTTGTAAGTTTCAATTAAGCTAATTATAAGATCAAGGGTAAAAAAGCTCAAAGATGAATTCAATGGACTTATTCAAAGTATTTAGATCAAGGTGAATTTCAAGAAAGCTACAACTTTAATAAGTGATGATCAGAACTTAGTCAATCTAATCTATATACAAAAGGAGCCTGATCCATCTACAATGTAAGCCTAATTATTTCACAATGGCAGGGTAATTAATTTTGGCATTAGAGGTAGTTTTGGACTTATTTTTTTTAATGCACAGTTTTACTCTAACAAGTATAATTTTTTGTCCAACAATTGGTTCTAGCTAAAATTTCACCAAAAATTTCCATAGGTATTTATATATATTAGGTTAAAATTTTAGGGCAACCAGACATCAGAAAGGCCTTGTAAAAAGATTTAGAAACTATAATACAAGAATTGTATCAATTTCCTAGTTGATTTAAAATTCTTTTATTATTTTTTAGTATTTTTTAGGAAGTTTTTACCTATTATAAATAGTTTTTTTAGCTTGTATTTAGGTTTTTTTGACGAAATTTAATTTGAGCAATTATTATTGTGTGTGAGGTTTTGCTCATACTTATAATCTTGGTGCTTCGGTACAAGTTATCGTTGTGCCTAGCTTAATTCCAAACCTGATCTTAGCTTTCTTGGAAGAGTTGATTTAACTGTGGGTCTCGGGACCTTTATATCCACAGGGTTCACATTAATATTTTCATAAATCATAGCTATCTTTATCTCTTTCAGGTAATCTTCCACACTCTTAGAACCTTGAGTAAGACTCTATAACTTCTGACATAGGTCCCTTTAGTAATGGCTGGCTGAATCTTCTTTTCATAACAACCTTCATTTAATCCCAAGTTTCAATAGACCTTTCATGATTTCTCCTTTTATTCATCATAAGCTTATCCCATCATATGATTGTATAGTCGGTAAACTCTATCATAGCTAACTTATTTTTTTTTCTTAATAGACCTTCCATCTACTTTTTTCCTCCCACTCTATGTAAGTTCTTGGATCATTTGTTCACTAGAATGAGGTAATCTTCATTTTAATACTCTCAAGGTTCTTATCTATACCATCATGGCCTCTATTATCCCTTCTAATTCCTTTATCATATGCGTATCACTATTGTGCTTAAATCTGCCTATATCAATCATGGATGTTTAATCACCTTCATCCACATCTTCATCCTCATTCTTAACATCAAATCCAGTTTTGGGTATGGGAGCACGTCTCACTTGCCTTCTAGCATTAGGGACCTTTTCGAGTTATTCTTTTTTAAAGTTAGCAATTGCAACGTCTTGTCTAACTATTTGATCTTTCATATCACCAAACACCATATATATACGCTTAAATTTTTATTGCATTACTTGCAACATAAAGAATGTGTTCTCCTTTTTCTTTATAGATGATGACTCGGTTTTAGAAGATATATTCGATAGTTATAAAAGATGTTAGTAATAAACCTCATACACTCCATTACATATTTGCACTCAAAGATATTATATCATTCAATTGTGTTTCACTCTTGACTTGGCTTTTCTCGATGTTAATCTCAAACTCTCGTCTTTTTCCATTCTTATCTTTTTAGTTCTTTATTGAACTAAACGAATTCAATAAAAAATAAAACTTAATTGTAGCGTTCAAACTATAGAATTCAAAGAAAAACAAAAAAAGACAAACAAGAAATGATGAAGAAATTTAGGAAGAGAAAGCAAAAGAAATGAAATTAGGAAGCAATAATGTCTGGTCTAAGTTAAATGGAATATGTAAAGAAGAAAAATTAGCACCAAGAACTATTTTGAAAGGCAAAATAAACACTAAAGATCAACAAATAAACACTTTCTCAAAGAATAATTCAACAAAACATATTCAAGATTGAACTTCTTAACTTGCATTCATGATTTTTTTTCACTGCAAAATGGAATTAACTAAAAGACTTTCTTTTTTTAATCACTGCAAAACACAATTGGAAACGAGAAAACCTGAAAATTAAGAACATAAGTTTGAGTAATTTGCATTAACTGTTTTGATTAATGTGCACAAGGTGAATTTTAAATGTATATGGTGTGATTTGATTCAAAGAACAATTATCTATGATGTAATCTTGAAACGAAAAGAAAAAAAAAATCTGAACAATAAAAAAAATAACAAAACAATAAATTAAAGATAATGAACTTGATTTTAGAGCCAAGTTTTGATTCCAAACTTATGTAAACCCGAAAGAGTAAACTTTGAAACTCACAATCAAGAATTGAAAATCACCTTAAAAAGCTAAAATCAGATTAGAAAACCCCGACCCCATGATTTATGGAACCAAAAACCAAAGGTATATAGTTAAAACACTACAAAGATTATGTCCTTGATAAACTCTAGAAGTTCAATAAAGAACCCAAAGAAGAAGTGCTCTTACACTGTTCAGTTTTTAATGACTATAAAATTCCACTTTTCAAAGTTTTTTTCTGTTACTTATGTAATATAGCTTACAAAATAAACATTAATTAGATAATAAATCTAAATTAAATCCACATAATTATCTAACTTAAATCCAAAACTGAATAAAAATAGAGTACAAAGGTCATGCTTTTAATTACTAAGGCCTAATCCGTATAAAGTACATGTTAACCCATTACAAATTCATGTTTCTATTAAATGAGATTAAAACAACATAACTATCTAACTTCATATTTGATGTCATGTAGAAATTCTCAAAACTTACTCAACCCAAATATCATTAATCAACCCATGAGCTTGTATTAAATGAGATCCAATCCACATATGTAATATTCTCATCAGGAACAGTTTTATGAGGTTATTCTTATTCCAATTCTTCGTCCAGCCATAGTTCAGACACCAATTCTCCGTCTCTAAAATGTTGCGTATTTGCCCATGTACATTATTACATGCATGCATGACTTCAAAATATTAAATTTTTCGGGGACAGATTTCCTTGAGAGCTTGAGTGATCATTCGTTAATTTCTTCAATTCTGAAGGTAAGATCCACGTTTGGAATGTGTATAGTGATGAAAGCAAGATCACAGTCACACTTGAAGATTGTAAGATGCATGAAGGCATCATTTTAAACATTGAAACAACGGTGAAAAAAATCAAGAAGAAAAGCTTGCAGAGGTTCGTTGCAAACATTTAATTGCCTTTTCAAGTAAAAAAAAAAAAATACAATAACCTTCATGCTTGAGGCAAATACTGAATATCCTCGCAACAAGATAGTATGAAGCGGGTAACTGGCAATTCGAGTCAGTAGTTTACTTGGTGATCCTAGGGACAAAAGAATCAGTAATCCAGAAAGGAAGGGAAAATCAGTAATCCAGAGCGGAAATAACTACAGGATATACGTTTCAAGAATAATAAAGAATAAACAGAAAAATTGCATTGCAAGTTTCAACAGCTCCTTCCCACCAAGATCTACGTAACTACATTCACCTTGGACTTAGTGGCAAATTTACTTAACATCTTTTACGTTTTGCTGTAGAAGAACTACAATCACATTTTCTAATGACTTCAACCCATCACAACTTCGAACATAATTGCATCTTCTATTTTAGAAGATATCAGGAAAAGGAGGGGAAAGGAAAGGAATTTTGGGGTTAGGAGAAGAGGGAAGAAAATTGATATCTAGCTAGCTCCCTGGAGAATGATAACAAGCTGCTTCCAAATGGATTCTGCAATAGCCATTTCAGGAACATTCTATAACATAGCAGGTGCTGCAGATTGAAGGACATTTTAAATGCAAAACTCAAAGTAGCCTCCGCCTAGCTCATTGGTGGGAATGGAAAAGAAATCTTCTCCAACAGCAACCCCAGAACTTCACCAAGCAAATACATTTCTTCCTGGGATCATCTTTATGCATAGTACATGTACAAGCTGTTTGCGGCAGCACAGGCAATGGAATTTTCAGTAGGATGCCATGCTAAGTGCAACAACTTTGTGGAGAAATCAAAAGAATTTCCATTTGGATCAACTCCTGGGCCTTCTGCTCCTGCTATCGAGTGATCTCCAGATTAATATAATAAAAACAAGTTGTTAAGATGACAAAAGAACATGGAACGGGGTGCAAGGTAGGGAGGAAGGAAGATGAGGCAAAGTGAAAGCACTGACCCCGTCTTACAACACGTGTTATGCTGCTTAGGGATCTTGAAGGCCTTGAAGGGGTCTGGACTTGTCTCCTAATATTATAATTCATGATTTATAAGATGTCCCATCTCAACTATCAAAATCATTAGATTCAATCTCATTCATATATCAAACAGAAACTACCTCATTGGATTTTTGCTGGCTTCCAAAGTTGTTGCCTCAGTACTTTCTAGGTTACAACCAAATACCCGAAACAGATTGCTGGGGACATTAAAAAAATACCAAACTAAGGCACATGGAATTGTGGTTTCAATAACAATAATACAATGACCAGACATAAGAACAAAAAAAACCACTGACCTGTAGGAGCCTGTCGCAACTCGCAATCCATCACCACTCAAACAACACTCGAATTTATCAAAGATTGAATCATTTTCATATAAATCACACAACTGGGTAAATTCAAAGAATATAATTAGAATGGAAACAGCCTAACAAAGAAAATTCCCTGGTCCGATTTTGTCTAAAGAAAGGAATCTCACCTTTGGTCTTAAATGTTCATGAACTTGGAAGGTTGCAACTGGACCAGAATCCATATTGATATCCCACAACTATAATAAAGAAAATAGACAACTGAGAATCATGAAATTGAAATTGCTACTTAACTTCAAGTGCATGCATGCATATCTTCTTTAGGTGCCATGAAAACAAAATCAGCTTAAATACTAGATTGTAGTTTTTTGAAACATCAGCACAAAGCAGAACCAGAAGTAATAGTTGCTTGATTGTTTTTACCAGCAGACTGTTTTCTTGGAAGACTTAGTTTCTAAATTTACCAAGTTTAGAAAAATGAGTTCTCCATTTTACTACTAATTCCCATATTTCAATCGGCAAATATAGTTTACCAAACATTTTGCAATTATGAAAAAGAGAAATTCTTATTTCAACAGTCAAATACATTTTTCGAACGGATGAATTAAAAGAAACACAGAGCAAATTAGTCTTGAAGTAAACACAACCTATAAAGTGCTCATGCACTCCATACATGCAAAATTAACAAATCAACTAGAATAAAAATTTGGATAAGCTACACATCACAAATAAAACTTAAAACAAATTTTACACGAACAGACAAAAGGGCAAGAGTTGTAAATCTATTAAACTTCTAAGTCAATTATTTCATGTCTATTTGTGTAAAATTTGAAACTTTCATTCCTTGTATTTATTTTTGTTTTAAAAATATCGAAAAGTTACAAACTAACATGGCACGCATCATCAATCCAAACTCTTGCCATCATCCAGTAGTTTGCATTTCTACAAGTTCGTATAAGGTAAGCCTGACATTGTTCTTTGCCCAAAATGGCTTCAAGGGAAACAAAGTACTAGTGTTGACCAGCTAGCAAAAATGCTTAGGTTTTTGCTTAGATGCTTATTGTAATATAAAATTTCATGAAGCACTCAATTTCCCTGAGCCAGTTACTTGTCATGAAATTTCATACAGAACTCATTTTCCTTGAATCATCTCATCTTGACACCATAGCATAAATTGAAACACTTGATCAAGTAAAGAAAAAAAAAAAAAAAAAGCAGAATACCAACATTCTTTTTACCTTTATGGTTTTCAAATTAATAGCACGATGAGTCCTATTATGTACTTACTGTCCAATGTCTTGGAACCTTGTTACAGACATAACCTCCTGTTTCTTGCTTCCCATAACAGGTCATAGATAAAACAAATTTGCAGGAAAAGTCAAATTCTATCTCTAGACATTTTGCTTGATGAATATTGCATTTGTTGGAATCATACTGTTTGGACATCCTATGGATTGCAGAGATGGACATTTCTTCTGTGCTTATAAGCCACAACATAGCATGCTTAGGAGGCCAGTTTTATGTAATAAACCTTGACTCCTATGAATATATGTATCCAAAAGACTTGCAGCAAATTCAATGAAAAATTATGAACCAAAATCTTTGCAATTATATAAGCCGAAACCTTAAGAGTCATGTAATCACGACTGAGTATATGTCTTCCATCCCTTGCAAATTTAATATCAGAGATTGAGGCAATTATTTCTGTAAAAAATGATCTCGAGCCTGGTGCCTCTGTTTCCTCAAACCTGTATGCAGAGGATGTTACTGGTGGGCTGTTTATAGTACTGGAAGTAAATGAGCGATATAAAATAACACTTACAATTTGGCATGAGAGTCACACAAAGCTGATTGTCGCAAATCAATGAGTCGAATTGAGCCTTTTGAACTGCTGTATGCTAACGTATTGCAATGACTGGGGTGGAATTCTGCTGATGTTATAACCTCTGCAAGGATAGGTGTACAGGTTGAGACCTCAAAAGAATATAGGTAATACAGATGCTTCGCGGTTGAAATAATCAATTACTCAACCAAAGGGGGGACAGAAATTCATATGGGAAGGCGAAGGACAGTATTGAAAAAACAGTTCATGTGCACCAGAAAAACCAACTGAATTCCAAAAGGTGAAATATACAAAGCCAGAATCCTCAAAATTTGATCACAAGTGCATTAATGCTTAAATTTACATCCTTAATACAATCAGCATCAGTGAACAAAGAGCTTACCAGTAAGATCCTCCATATTTGCAGGTTTGACATCAACAATATTGAAACTTTGATTGCTAATTTCCAAATTCCAAAGATTTATTCGTAGGTCATCGGCGGATATAAAAGTTTCACCATCACTGGAATATATGACACAGGATGGAAAGATTTGAGAAATTTCAATAAAATCATAACAGTATCAGGCAAGCTTGAACAAACAGAGAGATGCTAGTCCAGTGACAATAATCTTTCATTATGTGTTCCATATAGAAGCAATGAGCAAAACTACCATGTCTAGAAACCCTCAACATGCAATGTCTAGCACGATAGAGCCAAAGATAATGCAAAGAACAAGCCAATACCATCCGATTTGTATGCACAGTGCAATTTTGTTCTTCAAAAAGGACAAATTGAACAAATGAAAAAGGCAAGATAAAATTGAGAAAGAAAAAAACTAAGGTCAGTGACTATAGAGACACTTAAACTCAATAACATTTATAGCTCAAATGTACGCTGTTTTAATGTGTGAGATTTTTAGCTTGCCACTTCAAGAAATAAAAACCAACTTTACAAGCCTGGAGAAGAGTTCCTAGAATCTTCAATCATTCCATTTTGAGGCAACTGTAATGGGATAGAATAATGGTTTTCATTTCTTTTATGGCATATCAGCCGGCTTAGAATGATTTATTTTGGCTATATTCAGAAAATATTGAGTGCAATCTCATCCTGAGTTTTCTTTATTTTGTTTCTTCAACTTCAGGGGACAAGATGTGCTCCTGTTTGTTCCTCTTTGCTATTCTCTTTCTTATATTGTCTATCTTAAGAATTACGACAGGCCAAAACACGGTTCTTTTCATTTGTAGAAACATTCCAAATAAAAAATAAGTAGCACAAAATCTTATCATCTCTGTCTTCCTCCCCAATTTTAAAGCCCATGGGACTCAATAACATTACAAAAGAGCACCTTAGAAACAAACCATGCTACAAGCACATAGCAATAAAATATACAACACAACATCAGTAGCAATGCTGCTCTTTTATCACAATTTCAGTTTTTCTTAAGAAAAAAAATCATGAATGCCAAGTAGTAGTGACAGATTTCCATCATCAACAAAAAAAAAGGAAAAATTGAAACGTACATTGTAGACTGTTTTAAAGTCTAATCATTGTCCAAGAATGAATCCAAGAACTAAACAATAATGAAAACCTTAAAAGAACAAAACTAATAAAAAACAGATGCTACTACAAGCTCGAAACAACCACAGAAGAAAAGGAATGACCTGTTGTTTGAAATTGAATTAATATGATAATCATGAGCATGAGCATATACCCTTCGACAACTAGCCATCAAGCTTGTCTCATCGGACGTCACCTAAGAGTTAGATCCACAAAAGATAATGCAAGGAGTTCAAATAACAAATCAACCTCATCAAAAAACAACTGTTTCCATTTATCAACACCACCCACACCCACCCCCCACTCCAGCCCTAAAAAGGAAAATAAAAGACTTCCAGAATTTGATTCATACCTCATATATCTAGCATTAAAAAAAGGAAAAAAAACACAAATAGAGGGTGCAAAGGGAAACCAACTTACTCATTATTTGTTTTAGTAACCATAGCATCAAACGCCACACCAGTAACATAGAAAGGTTACAAAATCAATTGAAAGCATTGTTCCTTGAACAAGGAGGCCTTTAAAAAATGCACTACTGCATATGAGGGTGAGTGAAAAGTGGAGACAAGAGAAAATTCTTTCAGAGTGTTTGGTTGCTTTAAATTTCATTTGGTGACTTATTCAGCTGTTAAGCGATCCAGTTGTTGGGATTTCCTTCAGTTTTTTGAGCTCTTGCATTATGGATTTTGGTTATAATTGAACAACAGCCTGTTTCTTAAGATGACAAGCTTTATTATGTATGGCCTGTTCCATTGTGTTATCATCTTTCCATTTTAATGTAAGGCCTATTACTTCTTTTCCATCCTGTGATTTTCATGGATGGCCGTTTCCTATGGTACATTTGAATGGAGAGAAAAACAAGGCTTGACTTCCAAGAGTACATTAGCAAATCAATTGAGGAAGTTTTTAAATAGCAAAAGATTCTGTAGTCATAAAGTTACATTGGAGGAATCAATTCAAGGAAAATTGTACTTCATACTCTTTCAGACATGAGCACGTCTATTTTGGATTTTTTAAAAAAAATGTGAAAACTGGAGTTAGTTTTACTTATTTCAAAAACATAACCAATTCACAAAAGGAAAAGGAAAAGAAATGGAATGGTTTAAGTACAACTACCACTGGTAAACGCAATGATGGAAAGCCCCCAGGAGGAATGCTGAAGTCATTGCTTGGTAAATCGTACTTGCCTCCTCCATTTGCAAGATATTGTTTACCAATACTTGAATTGCTTGAACTGGCAATGCTACCATTTCCTATAGCTTTAGAAGGGTCCACATTCATTTCAGAAATTTTCTTCACCTTCTTCTCTTGGACCTGTACAATTCTCATAAAGAAATATCAAAAAAATAAGTGGGCTTAAAATGTAGCAACCATGGACCAAAAAATCAATAATAATATCACTTGAAGCAGTCAGGACAAGGAGTTGATATATGAGGTGTTCCACTTTTGATAAACCTAGACATTATGATTTTAAGATACACCTAGACAATTTGATTATAAGATTCACCTAGACATTATGAGTATAAGCCGACATTTGAGCACAGATAATAAAATTCATCATGCATATATTTCTGGGGATGCGTGCTACCCATTCAACCTCTCTAAAACACTACTATGCATTCAACCTCTCTAAAACACTACTATGCATTCAAGCTCTCTTGAACACATTCTGATTAATTACAGGGCCAATGATGTAGCCCTTTGTTAAGCACTAAGTTGCAGTGTTTCTGTAAAGCAGCAAATCAGTAACATCCTGTATGCTTTTGACACATCAAGTAAACACCATAACATGCTATACACAGTTTCATTTACATACCTCTCATTTAAACTATGACTAGATCCTTGTACGCAAGACTATTTGATTGGACAAATTCAAAGACAGAAAAAAAACCTAATTAAGATTTTTGATAAAAAAAAATGGCCTCATAGCAGATCAATAAGAAAATGATTATATTTATTCTCATTTTTATGCCATGTGAACAGAAGCATGCTGGCCACTGGCCAGGTAGCATAATAACAAACTAGGTAGTTGAAGCTCACTAGCAGACATGATAAATGAAAAGTATTTAGCCTTTCATCATGCTTCAAGATAACGTTCCTTTCCTACCTTCCAATACTTGATGGTTTTATCATTAGTAGATAGGAGAAAAAGAGCACCATTGGTTGTTTGGCACCATCTGATTTTGTTAATTTTCTCCTCTATTTCCAAACTCTTGAGATAGTCAAACTGAAAAAAGAAATGAACATGCAAGTGTGAATGTTAGAAGCTTGGTAAGCCAAAATGCATCTGAAAAAATGACAGAAAAGAAGACCTCAGGTTCATGGCTCTGAAATTCTGTTTTATATCGAAACTCAGGATGCCTACTAATTGGGTAACCCATCCTCTCCAGATCCCTTCTGGATCCACCATGCTACACATTACAGAAAAGGTTCGTCATAATACTACCACTAACATGACAATAATCCATTAACAAGAAACTATTAGCAAAAATATCAATATTGCATTTTGCTAACAAAGCTAGAAAAAGAAGAAAGAGCATACATCCTTAGTGTCAGTTCTCTCAAAGAGAACCACACGGCCTCCACGGTCACCGGTAGCAAGATGATCACCACTTCTATCAAATTCAATTGCTGAAATAATATCAACTGCAGAAAGAAACACAATAAGATTAAGGAATTTTATTATATGTTCTGCCATACAGTTCCAAATAATATTATTGTAGCACAAACGAAATATACGAACTTGTTGAAAAGCATAGCAAAAAAATAAATAAACACATAAACAAATAACATATACAGTGTGAAAATAAGAACAATACAAACCAAAACATCATTATCAGTGATTCCCAAACAAAGAAAGAAGCTACTGGCTCTCAATGAGCAGCACATTGTGAGAGTATCCAATAGGACACCAACACAGCTCCTAAAACAGAATGTCCTTTGTACTTGCTGGAGGTACATAGTAAGGTAAGCAGGGTCTTGCATAAACAAAATATAATCTAATAAACAGTTTGCTGTTTTCTCCCACATGATGCTGGATCTTTAGCAAAAAGTCATTTTTTACAGATACAGATTACCGAACTCAAGATTCCACTATATATACAGTTGTACTTGCCGACCAAACAAGCAGCCATTCTACTTCCCTGTGCACCAATAAAAAAAAGATTTGCCAGGGCAATAACAATCAAATACTCGGTTTCATAGCAGTGATGGCACAATTTTGCAACCCCACCCTTCTTGAACCAAAAGAAGACTTTCAAGATAAGTTTCTCGATAAAAATCTTGTCTGATATCCACAACTATCTTTTCCAAATGAAAGAAAATAGCTTCAAAGAACACTCTGTACCACAATCCTCCTAGAGAAATTATAACAATCTTTTCCAAATGAAAGAATGTAACTTCTAATGCCACTCTGTACCACAATCCTCCTAGAGAAATTATAGTGATTCCTTTGATGTAGAAATATATACTTTCAGCAACAAATAGTCAGCATAAGTCCATACACACACAGAACAGAGCAAAACTTTATGTCCCTTGTTTTAAATATTAAGGATATTCGCTCCTATCTATCTAGAGATTCAATCTTCTAACATCAAGTCCTCGATAGAAGAAACCATCGAATGGAAACATTCATTTCTCAAGGTCACTCTTTACCAAACCACCTCAAAGTCATAAACATTGGCATCTCAACTACTGGCAGACAGTGTTGGCACTTACTACTTGTCACTATGTTTATTCATATTAATCCATCATCTCATCTGCAATGTTGTAAGTTTTAGATGTGCAACCTTCAGGAAAAATATTGCACTGTTCAAACCTACAGTTTATGCATAGATGTAGGTCTAGACTGTTCCAGATGTTATTTCCCAAAATCCTGCTCCAACAGGAACATAAGTGGATCGCTCCTTCATTTCTTCTTTAGTTTAAATAACTTCTTATAATCCTTCTTCATGTTCACAGTTTTCATTCCACTTCAGTAATGAATGGGACACAGTATCCCTTCAACTTACCTCTTTCCATACCCTCTCAAAGCTTTAAAAATACATGCATGTCCCTTTTTTCTGGAATGCCACCTACCTCACCATCCTCATTTTGGATCCAAATACAGTAACTCTTTATGTTGTATATCTACAGATAAACCACCAATGACATTTCTTCCATGGGGTTTCTTTATTGTAACCCTCCTCCAAGTCGGAGGAACCTCTCATTTAATTTACACAAGTTTGGAAATGATGCAGAAAAAACCATTTGGTTGATTTTCAAACCAATATAAATCAATCAACATCCACAGATATAGACAAGGAAAAAATAGAAGTAAAACTCTAAAGCTCTATTCAACTCGAAAGAAGTTTCTCCTATTCTCCGTGTGCATTGTTCTTGAACAACGAATAACAAGAAAAATAGAACAAAACTTAGGTCTCCCACTGAACCTGCCCTACCCTAATCACTTATATACCTATGTAAAATGTATTCAACTATAAACCGAAGAAAAAATAATTATCCACAGAAACACAAACAAGTCTAATTACACTTCACTAAATCAAACATATCAACTACGTAACAAACTCCAAACTACTGATTAGTTATACAAAATCATTAAGATCCAAACTATAGCCATCAAGTTCAAGTAATCTGCAACTTAAATAAAACAACCATTGCATGCAACATCATAAAAATTAAATTAAAAAAAAAAAAAAAACCACTCTCCACTCACTTACCAAGCTCTCACTAGAACACTGATGCTACTACTACTTGATTAATTAATTACTGTGTCAAAAAAAATATGGGAATCAGTAACTCGTTCAAATCAAAACACAAAATACTGATTGAGCCACAAACCAAAACACAATATCTGATCCGGCACACAATCTATTTCCGATCCAAAACCAAAAAACCAACCCTAATTTGCAAAACCCATATCGAATATCAAGTGGATCCAGATGAATAACATGTTACCTTCTTGCACTTCTTCACCGGCGGTTCGTTCACCGAAGACCTGAGAGAATTTCCACTCCAGAGGCTGTGGTGGAACAGGCGGAGCTTCACCAACTTCATCTCCACCGTTCATTTTGTTTTGACGATCAGAAATCAAATGTCAGGCCCAGATTAAATCTCAAACTCGATCAAACCAATGAATCAGTGAGTCAGTGAGTCAATTAAAAAAGATCGCATCTTTCTTTCAGCTTAATATCAGAAACCCACCAAAGCCCATCCTCAACATTTTCATATCTTAAATGAGAGATATATTGTTATATTATTTATTATTATAATAAAAATAAAAATAATTCAACCATTGAGATTTGAGACAGTTCTCTTCTCTTCTTGCCTTTCTCTTTTGTGTTTTTGGTTTGGTCTTTTTCTTTTCCTTTTTTTTTTCACTTTGTATTTCTCTGCAGGCCAAATGAGAAAAATAAAATTCCACTTTCTCTCTCTTGGGAAAAAGGAAAACCCGAGAACACAATGTTTACTTAAAAGTAGAAAATGGGGATTTTAATGGTTTTTTCTTCTAATTTTTTTTTTTAAATTGACTATTGAGGAAAAGGAGCATAGACAGCACAACATTTAGTTGTTTAAAAAAAGTTATTCTCTCATGGTCATTAAACTAAATTTGGAGTTGATCCTGTTAAAAGATCGGTTTCCAATTACATGGATTAACTTAGTCAAGAGACCAAATTCTAAGTCTTACAAGTTTATTCAAATAAATTTAAAAAAATAATTTATTTAAAAAATAATATAGAGGCAAATTTAAGTTATTAACAAAGTACCAATTAACAAGTTGTGCAACCTGAATCATATATCAATGTCCATAATTCACAAACTAAAAAAATATTATATGACCCACATTATGAAGCCCAACCCACACAACCTCCCTAGATGCTAATACCTTTCTCTTTCTTATCCACCCACCTTAAAAAACATCTATTAATCAAACACCGAAAAAAATGGTGTTCTTTTTGTTTCTCACTAAAGCTCTCACACAAACCGTCTTCATCAAAATCTACTAAGTTAAACCCTACATTACAATTCAAATCTCCACATGTCAATACTATCTCTCAATCTCACCCAAAAACACTCACAGTTACCAACTAAAAAAACACCAAAGTTGTTTTGTAACCAAGGCAATTGAAAAGGAATCATAGGTTGTGGAGAAATTAGAATCAAAGTCAAAGTATTTGGTGAGTGAAGAGTTGGGAAAGGAGATAAAGAAGGCAATAAAGAAGAAGGGCAAATACAAAGGGAATTTGTTGAGCGGAGTGGTAAAGGAGATTCAAGAGATAGAATAGCATTCTTTTGGGAAGGTTTTGGGGATTACAAGTGTTGCCATTAGAATCATTGTTGGGTCTAGTGTTGTTCTGATTATTGTCAATAATGTTTTAGTTGAATTGGCTAAAAAAATGTAAAAAAAAAAAAATCGGCTCTCACCCGAGTTACGCCAAATCACCTGGGTTCCGAGTTGACCTAGCAGGTTGTCTGGGTTGACCAAGCCAATTGTAAGCCCAAGTTTTGCCAATTTAAAACCCGCATAAGGCCTCGGGTTGACCTAGATCCTAGGTCAACCCGTCAGGTCATGTTGGGTTTTATAATCATTGTTCTACTTTAAACAAAGAGAAAGAAATAAAGAAAGAGAAATAGAAAAAACACACACAAACACTATATATTATCTATAAACAATTACTTCTCTCTCTCATATAATAGGCTTTTGTTTTGTTGTATTGTGTTTTTCTTTACAGGGTAAAATCTTTAAAAAAGTCTCCCAACTTTAGATTTTGTTTTCATTAGGTTCTCATCCAAACACTATAAATTAATTGAAAATATTAGATATACTATAAAACGATTTTTTGTGTTTTTGAGCAAACTTATGTATCAATTGAAAACTAAACTTAAGGATGCCTTTCCCATATCTTTAAGGATGCCTTTCCCATATCTACATGGCAAATTTAATAAATTATCCTAAATATTTTAATACAAAATATAAGAAAATAAACACATCTATTTAATCACCAATTGAATCTATTAAGTTCCTATAAAACAAATTTCTTTCTTTTAAAAAAAGAAAAAAAATAAAGTATAATTTATACATGAGTACAAGTATGGAAATACTCAATTAAGAATTTTTGAAATTTTTGGCACTTAAATGAGGTAGAAAATTATTTGAAGACTTAATATAGATTACATACATGCTTAAAGGATTTTCTTTTTTAAGGTTCGCTCTTTCATTTTGTTTAATCAATTAATTATCTCCTTTGTGGTGATAATGTTTTTTTAAGTTTGACAAACAGTTTTGATTGAGTGATGATAATGGAAGAATTCAATGTTATTAGTCGGTGACTAGGTATTTTGATAAGAATCAGCTAGCTACATCAAATGACATATTAAAGGTGTCAATTGGGTCAATTATGGGGTCAAGGATTAAAAAGATTAAAGTGGTATTCAATGGGATTATTCAGAATATTTGGCCCAAGTCAAGCTTTCAGATTTTAACAAGGAATGATCAGGTTGTAATTAATGTGATCCATGTAGGAGTTGGACAAGCTTAAGTCGGTTTTGGGTTGTATTTTTCTAATGCACAGTTTTACACTAATACATAAAATTTTCAGTCTGACTATTGGATCACGCCAAAAGTTTTCTAGAAGATTCTAAAGGCTTTGTTTTATATAGAGTTAAAATCTTGTAATGATTGGACTTTTAGAAGGCTTTGCAATAAGGTCTAAAAGTTATTATGGAGGATTTACATTATTTTCCTAGTTGATTTAGGATTTTTTTTTTCTATTTGGATTGGTAATCTTTTATTAGTTTTTTTTTATCCTTGGTCAAGACGTTTTTATCTATTATAAATAGGGTTATTTAAGTTGTGTTTATTTATTTTATTTTTTTACAGACTTTGATTTCATAATAATATTTTGTGTGCTTGTGTTGCTCTTACCTATTGACTCTTCATTTAACTATCTTAAACTTATCAAAAATCAATTGTCTTTGTGGTGTCCTTTCATATACTTTTAGTTCATGATTCCTTATAATTTGTTGGGTTGGGTCTTATTCCAATAACTTTGGTACCTTAGTTTAACTAATCATTATATCGAGTTTTTGTTATCCTTAAATCTGATTTTATCTTTCTAGGATTTGTTCTTTATTGCAAATGAGTTCAAGGGTTCTTAACCTCCGAATTCACATAAGTTGGTATCAAAGCTAGACTCTAAAATCAGGTTATATCCCCTTTTCTTTAAGTTTCCGTGTTATTTTTAGTGTTTCCTTCAATCTAAAAATTACAACGGTATAATACAAAAAAAGAGTTATTTGAATTTTATTATTGTCAAATTAAGTAGCTAACTCTTGATCATGAACTCGATAATTAACTTTGTAAGGTTTTAGTTGTATGGAGGCATAGACAATCATCTTCCTATCCTACATCAAAACACACCTAAGTCCCTTATTAGATGTATTATTATAGACTATAAACCCTTCAGATCCTGAAAGAAGGGTTAATATTGGGGCAGTGGTAAGCCTTTTTTTCAGTTCCTCTAAGCTTTCTTTACAGTCCTTAGACCATTCCTACTTAACTTCCTTCCAAGTTAATCGAGTTAGAGAGGTCACTATTATGGAAAACCCCTCAATAAACCTTTTATAATATCTTGTTAAATCAAGGAAACTATGGATTTTTGTTACATTAATAGACCTTTCCTACTTCAAAGTAGCTTTCATCCTCTTCAAATCCATAAATATCCTTTTTTATATATATCACATGCCTAAGAAAGATCACTTCATTCAGCCAAAATTCGCAATGAGCTAGAATAAATCAGAATATCATCTATAAACATTAGAATATACTTATCCATGTAGAGCTAAAAGAACCTATTAATCAAATCCATAAAAACTATTGGAGTATTTGTTAGCCCAAATGGCATTACCAAGAACTTGTAATGTCCATAACAAGTCCTAAAAGCAATCTTCAGCATATCCTGCTCTTTAATCCTTAATTGGTAATACCTCGACCTTAAATCTATTTTAAAAAATACTCTATGATTAGTACTTAAAAGTGCATTCTCATTAAGACTTTATATCATCGTATTGCATTAAAGTATCGTTAAATTCCCTAACTAAAGCATGTTTTATAATAACAAGTCTGATAATATAATATATCTTTAATTTATGGTAAATGCTTGTTTTGAATGCAGGTATATCTCAC
>Ga0307510_10000187_pt1 | contig 53246 bp, 53 predicted proteins | sample 12_EM_MG_FD_207224 | JGI IMG/M metagenome (GOLD analysis project Ga0307510, IMG submission 207224) | Populus trichocarpa ectomycorrhiza microbial communities from riparian zone in the Pacific Northwest, United States - 12_EM | ecosystem: Host-associated > Plants > Roots > Unclassified | place... | reverse complement strand
GAGTTCGGCGACGCGACCCCGGCCCGAGCAGCGCAGTGCAGTCGACGCGCAGCGGCGACCGCCACCGAATGAGCCCCCGCCGGGCAGCGCCCACCGCGATGCGCCACCACCGCAGGCACGCATCCAGCCATTGAAGCAATGAGTGTCATCTCAAGCTCACCGATTCGCCACCGGATACAGCCCCTGCGGCCGCCACAACAGCACCGCCACCATCAACCCGATGCTCGAGAACATCGCGACCTTGGGTGCGAGGAAGCCGGTGTAGTTCGCCATCAGCCCGACCAGCAGCGCGCCGACCAGGCAGCCGGTGGTCGATCCCAGCCCGCCGATGATGATGACGATGAAGATCAGCACGTTCACATGCGCGCCGATCTGCGGCACCACGCCGTGCTGGTAGATGCCCCACAGCGCGCCACCCAGGCCCGCGAGCGCGGAGCCGACGACGAACACGCCGACGAACAGGCGGCGGATGCGGTAGCCCAGGCTCTCGACCATCTCGCGGTCCTGCACGCCGGCGCGGATCAGCAGGCCGACCTTGGTGCGGCCCAGCGTGAACAGCATCGCCGCGAGCACGACGAGGCCGACCAGCGTCGCGAACACGCGGTACTTCTCGACGGCCGCATCGCCGAAGGTCAGCACGCCGCGCAGCGCCTCGGGCATCTCGACCGCGATCGGCGTGGCGCCCCACACGACCTTGATCAGCTCCTCGCCGATGATCATGCCGCCCATCGTGATCAGGATCTGCTTCAGGTGCTGGCCGTACACCGGCCGCACCAGCACGCGCTCGAAAGCCCAGCCCACGGCGGCGGCGAGCGACATCGCGACGAGCATGGTCGCGAACAGCGCGACAAGGTTGCGCCACAGCAGCGCCGAGCTGGTCCAGTCGCCCATCAGCGCGAACACGCTGGTGGCGAGGTAGGCACCGAGCGCGATGAACACGCCGTGGCCGAAGTTGAGGACGTCCATCAGGCCGAACACCAGCGTCAGGCCAGACGCGATGATGAAGATGATCATGCCCATCGCGAGGCCGGCCACGGTGAGCGTGACCCAGGTGCTGCCGGAACCGATCAGCGGCCACGCGACGAGCGCGAGCAGCGCGACGAGTGCGAGCGGCAGCAGGTCGAACTTCGCCTTCGGGATCGCGTCGGTGCTCATGCCAGGGCCGCTCATTGATGCGCTCCCAGCGAGAGTCCGAGGAAGCGGTGCTGCAGCGTTTCGTCTTCCGCGAGCTCGCGCATCGCGCCCGCGTGCACGACGCGGCCGTCGTCCATCACGGCGACGTGATCGCCGAGCGCCTTGGCCATCGCGAAGTTCTGCTCCACCAGCAGCACGGTGGTCTGCGTGCGCTTGAGTTCGCGCAGCGCCGCGATCAGGTTCTGCACGATGGCAGGCGCCAGGCCCTTGCTCGGTTCGTCGATCAGCAAGAGGCGGCGTTCCTCGACCATCGCGCGCGCGACGCTCAGCATCTGCTTCTGCCCGCCCGAGAGCTTGCCGGCCGGGTAGAGCCAGAACTTCTTCAGCGCCGGGAACAAACCGAACAGCCACTCGAGCCGCGCCGTGTCCATCTGCTCCACGGTGCGCGCGCCGCGCGCGGCCAGCAGCAGGTTCTCGCGCACCGTGAGGTCGCTGAAGATGCCCATGTTCTCGGGCACGTAGGCGATGCCGAGCTGCGCGATGTCCGGCGTATTTCGCTGGCCGCCCTGGCCGCCGATCTGCCGGCCGTCGAATCGCACCGTGCCCTTGGACGCGGGCCACAGGCCCATGATCGTGCGCAGCGTGGTCGTCTTGCCGGCGCCGTTGCGGCCCAGCAGCATCGTCACCTGGCCGGCCGGCACGGCGAGGTCGACGCCGTGCAGGATGTGGTACGCGCCGATGTGCGTGTGCACGCCGGAGAGCGTCAGCAGATCGCTCATGCTTCGGCCTCCACCGCGACGCCCAGATAAGCCTCCTGCACGACCTTGGACGCGATCACCGTGGCCGGCTCGCCATCGGCCACGAGCTGGCCGTTGTGCAGCACGATGATGCGGTCGGCGAGTTCGCGCACCACGTCCATCTTGTGCTCGACCAGCAGGATGGTCTTGTCGGCCTCGCGCTTGAGTTCGCGGATCAGGTCCAGGATCACCGGCACGTCGTCGACGCTCATGCCGGCGGTGGGTTCGTCGAACATGTAGACGCTGGGCTCAAGCGCCATCAGCATCGCGACCTCGAGCTTGCGCTGGTCGCCGTGCGGCAGGCTGCTGGCGTGCGCATCCGCGCGGTCGGCGAGCTTCACGCGGGTGACGAGTGCCATCGCGCGGTCCAGCGTGGCGCGCTGGTCCGACCACACCGACCACAGGTTCAGACCCTGCTTGCGGCGCGACTGCACCGCGAGCCGCACGTTCTCGATCACCGACAGGTTCGGAAACAGTTGCGTGAGCTGGAACGCGCGGCCCAGGCCCGCGTGCGTGCGCGCCGACGCGGCCTGATTCGTGATGTTGGCGCCGTTCAGATGCACCGAGCCTTCGCTCGCGCGCAACTGGCCCGAGATCAGGTTGAAGTAGGTCGTCTTGCCAGCGCCGTTCGGGCCGACGATCGCCGTCAGCGTGCCCGGCTTGAAGGCGCACGTCACGTGATCGACGGCGACGTGCCCGCCGAAGCGAATCGTGAGATTGGAAGTTTCGAGCACGGCCGAGCGCACCGAGTTGGTCTGTCTGACTGGAGCCCCCTCCCGGAGGGGGCCTGGGGGAGCGGTGTTTACCGGCTTGCCGGAACGAGCGCGTCAGCGCTTGTTCCGGATCGGGACGTCCATCTCCTCGGGTTTGATCTCGCGCACCAGCTCGGGCACGCCCCAGGCGAACGCTGGGTCGGCCTTGATCTTGAAGTGGTACATGCTCTGCATCGCCTGGTGGTCTTCCTTGCGGAAGGTCATCTTGCCCTTGGGCGACTCGAAGCTCATGCCTTCCATCGTCTTGATCAGCTTGTCGGTGTTGGTGTCGCCCGCCGTCTTCTTCAGCGCCTCGACCAGCGCGATGCCGGCCGACATGCCGCCCGCGGTGAAGAAGTCCGGCGGGGTCTTATAGAGCTTGTAGTGGTTCGCGACCAGCCACTCGTTGACCGGGTTCTTCGGGATGCCGAAGTAGTAGTACGTCGCGCCTTCCATGCCCGGGAACTGCTTGTACGAGACCATCGCCGGCATGATGTTGCCGCCGGTGGCGATCTCGATGTTGTAGCGCTTGAGGTCGAGGTCGGCGATCTTGAACGGGTTGCCGGCGCCGGCCCAGATGATCCAGATCACCTTGCGGCCGGGCTTGTCCTTCAGCGCGTCGATCAGGCGCTGCGCGCCGGCGGTGAAGTCGGTCGTCGTGGTCGGCAGGTATTCCTCGTGGACGATCTTGGCCTTCTTGATCGAATCCTTGAAGGCCTTCACGCCGTCACGGCCGAAGGCGTAGTCCTGCGCGAGCGTGGCGATGCTGGTGCCAGCCTTGTCCTGCGCGACCGCGTTGCTGATCGCGTCCTGCGAGCTGTTGCGGCCGGTGCGGAAGATGTACTTGTTCCACTTGTCGCCGGTGATCGAATCGGCCACTGCCGGTTCGACCAGCAGCACCTTCTTGTATTCCTCGGCCACCGGCAGCAGCGCCAGCGCCACGCCCGACGAGCTCGGCCCGACCGCGATGTCGGCCTTGTCGTCGCCATACGCGGTGGCCAGCAGGCTCTTGCCCACGTCCGGCTTGCCCTGGTCGTCCTTCTCGATCACGACGAGCTTCTTGCCGGCGACCATCATCGTGCCGCCGGTCGCGTAGTCGAGGCCCATCATCAGGCCGGTCTGCGTCTGCTTGCCGTAGGCCTCCAGCGGGCCCGACTTGCTGTAGACGTGGGCGATCTTGATCTCGCCCTTGGCCTGCGCCAAAGCATGCAGCGGCGCGGCAAGCAAGCCGAGGCAACCGAGCACGACAGCGGCGTGGCGGCGGGTGGTGGAACGAGCTGAGGTCATGCAGGCGTCTCCTGGAAATCTGGGAAGAATGGTGTCGCAGGTGCAAGCCATGTGCCACGACGCACCGAATAAGTGCAAACCCTGATTTTCGAGGCGCTGCGACCCGTTTTCGAGGCAATTCGAGCGAAAAAGGCTTCCGTGTCGGCGATGGAATGATCGCAATTCAGGCAGTTTCGTCACGTTAAGTCTGAAATACAGACATTGCCTGATTTTCAGACTCAGAGTTTCATCTCGACCTTGATCTGCAGATTCAGGTAAGTCGGCGCCGTCGTGCGCGAGGTCTCGCGATACGCCGGTGCCGCATCCGCGACATCGACGCTGCCGCCCGTCACGTAGTCGCGCGGGTCCATGTTGCTCGCGGTCACCCGCAGCTGCAGCGACGGGTTGAAGACCCACAGCGCATACGCGTCTGCGATGAGCTTGCGGCCTTGAAACGCGGTCTGCACATCGCTCACGCGCGTGTCGTAGGCCGGCGTCCAGTTCAGGTTGCCGCCCAGCGTGAGCGGCCAGCCCGGCACGCGGTAGTCGGCACCGAGGTTCGCGGTGCCGTCGGGCTGCTGGTCGAGCCGGTTGTCCGGGCCGGGCACGCTCTTCACGCGCGAGCGGAACACGCTCGCGTTGGCGCGCACGTCGACCTTGGGCGCGGCCTCGCCGAGCACGTCGCTGAGCCGGAACTTGGCCTCGAGTTCGATGCCCTGCGTGACCGCGTCGCCGATGTTCTGCGGCCGCGACACATAACGCGGCTGACCCGGCGACCACGACACGTCTTCCAGCGTGGTCTGACTGCGCATGAAGTTGCGGATCTGCCGATGGAACACGTTCGCGCTGAGCAGCCCGCTGCCGGGCAGGTAGCGCTCGAACGCCACGTCCAGGCCGGTCGCGAGCTCGGGTTGGAGCGCCGGGTTGCCGGCGGCATCGGCCTGCGTCGGCGTGTTCGACCCGGGCGCTGGATAGCGGCTGTTGATGCGTGGCCGCGCGATCAGGTTCTGCAGCGTCGGCGAGCGGTAGCTGCGCGTCAGGCTGAAGCGGATCTGGTCGCGGCTGTCGGGCTCGGGCTTCCACACCGCGTGCATCAGCGGCGTCCAGACGCTGCTGCGGTTGGTGGCTTCCTCGCTCTCGCCGCTGCCGCGCGTCGTGATGCCTTCCCAGCGCAGACCCGCATGCACGGCCCACAGCGGCGTGAGCTTCCATTCGTCCTGCGCGAACGCGGCGAAGCGCACCGACGACGCGCTCACGGTGTCGCCGAAATCGACCAGCAACGGCTGCCCGTCCTGCAGCGTCGTGCGTTCGTCGTTGCGGCGATTGGTTTCGCCCTCGATGCCACCGACGAAGGTGTGATCGCCTTCGAGCACGCGCGTGAACTTGGTCGCGAGCAGCAGGTTGCGGTCGACGACATCGCTGCGGTCGTCGAGCGTGCGACTGAGCAGCCCGCCGGTGGTTTCGTCGCGCAGCGAGGTGCTCCGGCTGTGGCCCTGGCCGAGACCGAACTTGCTCTCCAGCCGCCCGCCCGCCTCGAAGCGGTGGTTCCATTGGCCGTTCAGCCGCAGCAGCGTGAAGCTGCCGTCGCCCGCGGTGTCCGAGGTGTCATACGGCGCGGGCAGCGCGCCCACGGTCTGCGTCAGCGTGCCGTGGCGCTGCGTCGTGCCGGTGCCGTAGATCAGCAAGGGCATCAGCGTCACGGTGTCCATGCCCTGATCGCCGCGCCACTGCAACCGGCCGGTGGCGTGCACGCCCTGGCGCTTCTCGTGCACCGTGCCCACGTCGGTCTGATCCAGCAGCACGCTGTCGTCGGCCAGGCTGCGATCGACGGTGGTGGTGGTCGCGCCGCTCTGCCGGTCCTGATGAAAAGTGCTCAACGAAAAGTTGACGATGAACGGCCCGACCGGCTCGTTGCGTGTCCACGAGACGCTGGGCTGAAGCCGGTCGTTCTCGATGCCGGCCACCAGCCGCAGGTCGTTGATGTGCTTGTTGAAACCTTCGCGCGTGATGATGTTGATGGTGCCGGCGATCGCGCGCGCGCCGGTCTCGGCGGTGGGCGCGCGCAGGATCTCGATGCGCTCGATCTGCTCGGGCGTCAGCGAGTCGATCGAGAAGCCCGGCGGGATGCGCTGGCCGTCGAGCAGGATCTGCGTGTAGCCGCTGCCCAGGCCGCGCATGCGGATGTTGCCGCCACGCCCGGGCCGGCCCTGCATCGTGACGCCGGGCAGGCGCTTGAGCACGTCGCCGAGGTTGCTGTCGCCATAGCGGTCGATCTCGTCGCGGCCGATCACGATCTTCGAAGCGGTGGATTCGCGCCGCTCCTGCATGTCGGTGCGCGTGCCGGTGACCTCGACGGTCTTCAGTTGCGCCGTCGCCGGTGTCGATGCGCCTGAGGCGGGCGGTGCGGGCGCGCCAGGCGCGGCCGTCTGCGCAGCGACGTCCGTGCAGACGCACACGCACGCGCAGATCGATGCGAGCCCGCACCAGCGCAACGCCACACTCGTCATGGCGCGCCGTGGGCGTCGAGCAAGGCCAGCTTCTCGTACAGCGTGGCGCGCGCGATGCCGAGCAGCCGCGAGGCCGCGAGCTTGTTGCCGCCGGTGGCGGCGAGCGCGTCGCGGATCGCGCGCGCCTCGAGTTCGGCCACGGCCTGCGACAGCGGCTTGATCGCGGCCGGCGGGCTCGTCGAAGCCGGAATGTCCTGAGGCACCGCGGCACTGCGCAGCGCCGCGGGCGCCGGTGCGTTCACAGTCGCCGCAGGCGGCGCGTTCGGCGTCATGGAAGCCGCCGGCACCGCCGTGCGATGCAGGATGTCGACGAAGTGCGCGGCCGACAGCACCGGGTCGTCGGTCATCAGCGTCGCCTGCTCCAGCGCATTGCGCAACTCGCGCGTGTTGCCGGGCCACGGATGGCGCGCCAGCAGGTCCAGCGCATCCGGCGTCAGGCTCTTGTGCGGCAGGCCGCTGCGGCGCGCGATGTCTTCGGCCAGCGTCTCGACCAGCGCCTCGAGATCGGCGGGTCGATCGCGCAGCGGCGGCACGCGGATCGGCAGCACGTTGAGCCGGTAGTACAGGTCGGCGCGGAAGCTGCCGGCGGCCACCATCGCCGGAAGATCGCGGCTGGTGGCGGCGATGATGCGCACGTCGACGCGCTGCACCTGGTTGCTGCCGAGCGGCTCGACCTCCTGCTCCTGCAGCACGCGCAGCAGCTTGCTCTGCAACGCCAGCGGCATGTCGCCGATCTCGTCGAGCAGCAGCGTGCCGCCATCGGCGAGGCGGAACTTGCCCTCACGGCCCTTGCGGTCGGCGCCGGTGTACGCGCCAGGCGCGACGCCGAAGAACTCGGCCTCCAGCAGCGTCTCGGGCACCGCCGCGATGTTGACGCCGACGAAGGGCTTGGCCGCGCGCACGCTCGCCGCATGGATGCCGTGCGCGAGCAGTTCCTTGCCGGTGCCGGTCTCGCCGAGCAGCAGCACCGTGCTGTCGGTCTGCGCCACGCGCCTCGCCTGGCGCTTGACCTCGACCGCGAGCGCACTGGTGCCGACGAAGCTCGCGATCGTGTGCTTGGGCCGGCGCTGCTCGGTGAGGTGCGCGGCGAGCTGCTGCTGCGCCAGCGCGAGCTCGCGTTCGAGCCGCGCGAACTTCACGATCAGCGGCTGCATCGTCGTCTCGGGATGGTCGAGCAGCACCATGCCCATCGCGCCGATCACCGTGCCGGCCGCATCGCGCAACGGCAGGCGGCTGACGAGAAAGGTGCCGGCCTTGTTGCTCAGCAGATCGACCAGGATGGCCTCGCCGGTCTCGATCACCTGCGCCATCAGCGTGTTCGGCACGACCTCCTCGACGCGGCGGCCGACGAAGTCCGACTCTTCGTGTTCGAGCGCCGGCAGGAACTGCTTGTAGCCCTCGCTGATCCAGACGATGCGGTGCCCGCGGTCGACCACCATCATGCCCATCGCGGTGCTGGCCAGCGTCTCGAACATGCTCTGCGCCGCGAGCTTGAGCACGCTGTCGGCGTCGATGGGCAGGGCGAAGGCGGGCGCAGGGGCGGACATGTTGCGCCACTGTAGCGCGTGGCGGTTACGGGTTAACGGCAAACCGGCCCGACCGGCCGCACACGCGAAAATGCGCGGATGACCGGATCCGTGACCTTCCACCCTGCCACCGACGGCGTGGCCCGCGTCGTGCTCGCCAACCCCGGCAAGCTCAACGCGATCGACATCGCCATGTGGCGCGAACTGCGCACGCTGTTCGAATCCCTGCAGGCCCTGCCGCCCGAGCAGGCGCCGCACGCCGTGATCGTCAGCGGCGCAGACGGCCAGTTCGCCTCGGGCGGCGACATCGTCGAGTTCGCGAGCTTTCGTTTCGACGAGACTCGGCTGCACGACTTCCACGAGAACATCGTGCTGCCCGCGCTGCACGCGATGCTGGCCTGCGACCTGACGTTGTTCGCTCAGGTCGACGGCGCCTGCATCGGCGGCGGCCTGGAGATCGCGGCCTGCTGCGACATCCGCGTCTGCGGCGAGTCCAGCCGCTTCGGCGCACCGATCGCTAAGCTGGGCTTCCCGATGGCACCCGGCGAGCTGCAGCTGCTGGCGCCCCTGGCCGGCGCGGCCGCGCTGCGCGAGATGCTGCTCGAAGCGCGGCTGTGCGACGCGCAGCGCGCGTTGCGGCTGGGCCTGGTGCACAGCGTCGTCGCCGACGACGCTGTCGCATCGCACACGTGGCAACGCGCGCAACTTGCCGCCACGCTCTCGCCTCAGGCCGCACGCATCAACAAGCGCACGCTGCGCCAGATCGCCGCCGGCGGCCCGAGCGGCGCCGAACGCCGCGCCCATTTCGGCTATGCCGACAGCGCCGAACACCGCGAAGGCGTGACGGCCTTCATCGAGAAGCGATCACCCCAATTCCGACCATGACGATGACGACAACTCTTCACGCCAAAGGCAACGCGAATCTCTTCTGCGCACTGCGCGCCGCCTTCCCCGCCGACCTCGACGCGGTCGCGATCGAGACCGGCGACGGCACGCCGCTGCACTACACCTGGCGCGACCTCGAACGCGGCACCGCAATGCTCGCGAACCTGCTCGACTCGCTCGGCCTGCCGCCGGGCGCGCGTGTCGGCGTGCAGACCGAGAAGTCGGTCGAAGCACTGATGCTCTACCTCGCGGTGCTGCGCGCCGGCTTCGTCTACCTGCCGCTGAACAGCGCCTACCAGAGCGCCGAGATCGACTACTTCATCGCCAACGCCGAGCCCAGCGTGGTGGTCTGCGCACCGCGCAACTTCAGTTGGGTCAGCCGCCTCGCGTTCAGCGCCGGCACGGCGCACGTGTTCACGCTCGGCGACGACCGCAGCGGCACGCTGCTGCAGCGCGCCGCGGTGCACAGCGACCAGCACGTGCCCGCGCAGCGCGATGCCGCCGACCTCGCCGCCATCCTCTACACCAGCGGCACGACCGGCCGCAGCAAGGGCGCGATGCTCAGCCACGGCAACCTGCTCAGCAACGCGCAGGTGCTGAAGACCCAGTGGGGCTGGCGCTCGGCCGAACAAGGCGGCGACGTGCTGATCCACGCGCTGCCGATCTTCCATGTGCACGGCCTGTTCGTGGCCTCGCACGGCGCGCTGCTGAACGGCAGCAAGATGATCTGGTTCAGCAAGTTCGAGCCGCGCGCCGTGATCGCGCGCCTGCCCGACGCCACCGTGTTCATGGGCGTGCCCACGCTCTATGTGCGCCTGCTCGGCGAGCCGTCGCTGACGCGCGATGCCTGCCGCCACATGCGGCTGTTCATCAGCGGCTCGGCGCCCTTGCTGATCGAGACCTTCGAAGACTTCCACACCCGCACCGGCCACACCATCCTCGAGCGCTACGGCATGAGCGAGACGGTGATGCTGACCTCCAACCCGTATGCGCTGAAGGACGGCCTGCGGCGCGGCGGCACGGTCGGCTTCCCGCTGCCGGGCGTGGGCCTGCGCGTGCTCGACGACGCCGGCGCGCCCTGCCCCACCGGCGAGATCGGCCACATCCAGGTGCGCGGCCCCAACGTCTTCAAGGGCTACTGGCGCATGCCCGAGAAGACGGCCGAGGAGTTCACCGCCGACGGCTGGTTCAAGACCGGCGACGTTGGCCGCTTCGACGCGCAGGGCTACGTCACCATCGTCGGGCGCAGCAAGGACCTGATCATCAGCGGCGGCTTCAACGTCTACCCGGCCGAGATCGAGGGCGTGCTCAACGAGATGCGCGGCGTGGCCGAGAGCGCGGTGATCGGCGTGCCGCACCCGGACTTCGGCGAGGCGGTCGTCGCGGTGGTCGTCGCACGCGCCGGCAGCGCGCCCGACCCGGTCGCGATGGTCACCGAGCTGAAGACCCGCATCGCGAACTTCAAGGTGCCCAAGCGCGTCTTCGTCGTCGGCGAGCTGCCGCGCAACGCGATGGGCAAGGTGCAGAAGAACCTGCTGCGCGAGCAGCACAAGACGCTGTTCTCGACATGACCGGGGGGCCGCCTCGCGGCGATGTCTGCCCGCGCTGCGGCGGGGCCTTCCACTGCGGTGTGAACGATGCCGCGCCGTGCGCGTGCACGACCGTCACGCTCAGCGCCGACCTGCTCGCCGAGCTGCGCAGCAACTACGCGAGCTGCCTCTGCCTGCGCTGCCTCGCGGCGCTCGCGTCGGGTTCGGCGGCCAAAGAAAAAGCCGGCCCGGTCTGACGACCGGCCGGCTTCGACGAGAGGCTACAGAACGATCAGTCGTTCTTGTAGATGTCCACGTCCTTGGTCTCCTTCACGAACAGCATGCCCACCACGAAGGTGATGCTCGCGAAGATGATCGGGTACCACAGGCCGTTGAACATGTTGCCGGTCTGCGCCACGATCGCCACCGCGGTGGCTGGCAGCAGGCCGCCGAACCAGCCGTTGCCGATGTGGTACGGCAGGCTCATCGAGGTGTAGCGGATGCGCGTCGGGAACATCTCGACCAGCATCGCCGCAATCGGGCCGTACACCATGGTCACGTAGATCACGAGCAGCACGAGGATGGCCATCATCAGCGGCTTGTTCATCTTCTCGGGATCGGCCTTGGTCGGGTAGCCGTGCTCCTTGAGCGCGGACGCGACGTCCTTCTTGAAGGCCGCGTCCTTGGCCTTGGCTTCGTCAGCAGGCAGGCCCTTCGATGCGTACGACTCGATCACCTTGTCGCCGATCGTGATCTTGGCCGGGCCGCTGCCGGCCACGTTGTCATAGCTCACCGAACCGGCCGACAGCACCTGCTTGGCGATGTCGCACGAGCTCGTGAACTTCACCGTGCCTGTCGGGTTGAACTGGAACGAGCACTCGTTCGGATCGGCCGTGACGGTGATCTTGGAGCTCGCCTGCGCCTTCGCCAGATCGGGGTTGGCCGCTTCGGTCAGCGCCTTGAACAGCGGGAAGTAGGTCAGCGCGGCGATCAGGCAGCCGGCCATGATGATGGGCTTGCGGCCGATCTTGTCCGAGAGCACGCCGAACAGGATGAAGAACGGCGTGCCGATCAGCAGCGCGAGCGCGATCATCACGTCGGCGGTGTTGCCGTCGACCTTGAGCGGGCCCTTCAGGAAGATCTGCGCATAGAACTGGCCGGTGTACCAGACGACCGCCTGGCCCATGGTCAGGCCGACGAGCGCCAGGATCACGATCTTGGCGTTCTTCCACTGACCGAACGATTCCGACAGCGGCGCCTTCGAGGTCTTGCCCTCTTCCTTCATCTTCTTGAAGGCAGGCGACTCGTTCATGCTCAGCCGGATCCACACGCTGATGCCCAGCAGCAGCACGGAGACCAGGAACGGAATGCGCCAGCCCCAGTCGGCGAACGCGGCCTCGCCCAGCACGGTGCGGGTCAGCACGATCACGATGATCGACAGGAATAGGCCCAGCGTGGCCGTGGTCTGGATCCACGCGGTGAACGCGCCGCGTTTGCCGTGCGGTGCGTGCTCGGCCACATAGGTGGCTGCGCCGCCGTACTCGCCGCCGAGCGCCAGGCCCTGCAGCATGCGCAGGCCGATCAGGATGACCGGCGCCGCGACGCCGATCGAGGCGAAGCCGGGCAGCAGACCGACCAGGAAGGTCGACAGGCCCATGATCAGGATCGTCACCAGGAAGGTGTACTTGCGGCCGATCATGTCGCCGAGGCGGCCGAACACCAGCGCGCCGAACGGGCGCACCAGGAAGCCGGCAGCGAACGCGAGCAGCGCGAAGATGTTCTGCGATGCCGGATCGAGGTTGGTGAAGAACTGCTTGCCGATGATCGCGGCGAGCGTGCCGTAAAGATAGAAGTCGTACCACTCGAACACCGTGCCCAGGCTCGAAGCGAAGATGACCTTCTTCTCCGCCGCCGTCATGGGCTGGCCGACCTTCGAGCCGGCTGCCACTGTGGTTGCCATATTGACGTCTCCTGTTATGAGGGCGCGCCACCCCCGGTGACGCAAGCCGAGATATTCGTCACAAGCTCTGACCGCTTGCTTACGCGTTCCTGAATCGAAACTGACAAACTCAGGTCAAACCCGCAGAGGTCGTTTCTCGATGCGGCAAATGGGTGGCTGCAGCCGCCTCGATCGGGAAAACACCGAGTCAGGAAGCGCGCGACAAACCGGCGCGCGGCGCGCCTTCGCGGTCCCACGCCGGGCCGTCGAACCAGGCGTCGCCGCGCAGGCAATCGGCCAGCATCGGCAGCGCATCCAGGCCCCAGAACAAGCGCCCGTCGACCTCGACCGTGGGCACGCCGAACAGGCCGTGCGCGAGCGCGTCGGCCGTCGCGTCTTTCAGCAATTGCTTGACGCGATCGCCGAGCGGATCGTGGTGAAGCGGCGCGAGCGCCTGCGTCAGCGCCGCGATGCGTTGCGGGTCGTTCGCGTCGGCGCCGCCCTGCCAGATGTGGCGCAGCACGGTCTCGCAGGCATGGCGGTTGGGGGTGCCGCCCTCGGGCGCGCAGGCCCACAGCAGGCGCAGCAGCGCGAGCGGATTGAACGGGTGCTGCAGCGGTGTGTCCAGTCGCACGCCGTGTTGGTGGGCAAGCCAGTGCACGTGGCGGAAGGTCCAGGCGCGCTTGGGCTCGATCTCGGCCGGGCCCTTCTGGCCCCACTGCTTGAGCATGGCCGCGAACAGCACGGGTCGGTAGCTCACGTCCACCGAGAGCCCTTCGAGCGCGCGCGGCAGCTGCTCGAAGGCCAGGCAGGCGAACGGCGAGATCGGATCGAACCAGAAGTTCAGGTGCTTCATCGCGGCATCTCGGTCCATGACAGCCGACGCTCGTCGAGCAGGTCCCACACCGCCCGCTTGTGCTCGTCGCTCATCGTCGACCACGCGGCGATCTCGTCGAGCGTGCGGGCGCAGCCTTCGCACCACCCGGTGCGTTCGTCCATGCGACAAACACTGTTGCAAGGGCTCGGGACTGGCGCGGCGACCTCGACACCCATCACTGCACCACGTCATGCACCGGCGCGCCGGTGAGTTTCGCGAGCGCATCCGGGCTGAGCGGGAACACGCCGTTCGGATGGCCGGCCGCGGCCCAGACCTCGGCGAAGCGGAACAGCTCGCGGTCGATCAGCAGCACCGGCGGCTCCACATGCGCCACCGGCGCGACACCGCCTATCGTGAAGCCAGTGCGCGCCTTGACGAAATCGGCATCGGCACGGCCCACCGCGCCGACGATCGCGGCCACCTTGCGCTCGTCGACACGCCGGTCGCCCGAGGTCACGACCAGCACGGCGACCTCGTCGAGCTTGCGGCGGAACACCACGCTCTTGGCGATCTGGCCGAGCGCGATGCCGAGCGCATCGGCAGCTTCCTGCGCGGTGCGCGCGGCGACATCGAGGAACACCGGCGCATGCGGATGGCCCTTCGCCGCGAGCCACGCCGTGACGCGCCGAAAGCCTTCCGGCCGGTCCTGCAAATCGTCGCTCATGCGGCCAGCGCGGCTGCGGCCGCAGAGGCTGCAGCCCGCTTCGCGAGCAGCGCATTGCCCGAGCGCGACACGGGCTTGCGGCCCAGCAGATCGGAGATGTAGCCGGCCGCGTCGACCAGCTTGTCGATGTCGATGCCGGTTTCGATGCCCAGCCCGTTCAGCATGAACAGCACGTCCTCGGTGCCGACGTTGCCGGTCGCGCCCTTCGCATACGGGCAGCCGCCGAGACCGGCCACGCTCGCGTCGAAGGTGTGGATGCCCATCTCCAGGCAGGCGTAGATGTTGGCCAGCGCCTGACCGTAGGTGTCGTGGAAATGGCCGCTGACTTCGGCCACCGGAAAGTGCTTGAGCGCGCGCTCCATCGCGGCCTGCACGCGCTTGGGCGTGCCCACGCCGATGGTGTCGGCGATGCCGCAGTGGTCGACGCCAATGCCCTTCATCAGCAGCACGACGCGCTCGACCTCGTCGGGCGTGACCTCGCCCTGGTACGGGCAGCCCAGCGCCACCGAGACCGCGCAACGCACCTTGATCGACTGCGCGTGCGCGGCCGCCACCACCGGGCGGAAGCGTTCGATGCTCTCCTCGATGCTGCAGTTGATGTTGCGCTGGCTGAAGGCCTCGCTCGCCGCGCCGAACACCACGATCTCGTCGGGCCGGCTTGCCAGCGCGGCTTCCAGCCCTTTCATGTTGGGCGTGAGCACCGAATAGCGCACGCCGGCGCGGCGCTGCATGCCCGCCATCACCTCGGCGTTGTCGGCCATCTGCGGCACCCACTTGGGGCTGACGAAGCTGGTGACCTCGATCTCGCGCAGCCCCGCGGCCTGCAGCCGATGCACAAGCTCGATCTTGACGGCCGCATCGACCGGCTGCTTTTCGTTCTGCAGGCCGTCGCGCGGGCCCACTTCCACCAGAGTGACGTGTGACGGGATCATGACTTATGTCTCGCTTTCAATCGGGCTGGCGGCTTGTCCCCCCAAGCCGGGGATGGGCGCGGCGCAGCGGCAGGCCGAACATGCATTCACAACGAAGCACCGACTGGACACCATCTTGGACCCGACCATCCGCCTTCGCATCGCCACGCGGATCCATTTTGCGCTGCTTCGCCACTACAACGAAGATGTGGCCATTGCCAGCCTGCTCAAGGATGAACGGATGGCGCGCGAAGTGCTGTGGGTCTGCGAAGCCTCGGGCCACGAAGAGCTGATCGCGCTGGGCCAGCAGTTCGAGACCGCCGCGCGCCAGGAAGCGCGCGCGCTCGAACTGCGCCGCCGCGAGGCCAGCCTGGCCGCGACCAAGAACGCTTCTCACGGTGCCACGCCGCAAGAAATGGCGTGGGCGCGCGACACCTCGGGCTTCGGCCTGTCGCGCCTGCCGGAAGCCGCTGCGCCGGTGCAGACGGCCCAACCCGCGCCCGCCGAGACGGCGCGCTGGCTCAAGCCCTCGCGCTGGCTGCGCCGCGACGCCACGCGCTGAGACGCTGCGCATCCCGCCGCTCACTCCGCAGCGGCCAGGCGCAGCAGTTCGCCGCCTTCGCTGACCTGATCGCCCACCGCATACAGCAGCTCGGCAATCGTGCCGTCGCGCGGCGCGGCGATCGTGTGCTCCATCTTCATCGCCTCCATCACCGCGAGCGGCTGGCCTTCAGTGACCTTGTCGCCGGCCTTCGCGAGGAAGGCGATCACCTTGCCAGGCATCGGCGCGGTCAGGCCGCCGGCCTCCTTCGCGCCGTCGGCAGAGTGCGCGATCGGATCGAACTCGTCGACCACCGCCGAGCCTTCCGGCGCGAAGATGCTGAAGCGCTCGCCGGTGGCGTAGACATTCAGCGACCAGCGCCGGCCGGCCAGCGTCACGTCGTGCAGGCCCGCGCCGCGTTCGCTCACCGCGAGCGGCCAGCGTTGCGCGCCCAGCACCAGTGTCTGCGCGCCGGCGCTGCGTTCGAGCGCGACCGCGTGGTGCGTGCCCTGCGCCTCGATGTCGAAGCGCCGCGCGGCGCTGCCGTGCAGGCGCCAGCCATCGCGGCGTGACCACGGGTCGGCGCTCTCCAGCACGCGCTCGGCTGCGAGCGCATGCGCGACCACGCCGGCCGCCGCCACCTCGATCGGCAGCGGCGCGGCGTTGAACAGCGCCGCGCGCTCGCGCTCGATCAACGCGGTGTCGAGGTCGGCATTCGCGAACGATTTGCTCGCCGCCACGCGGCGCAGGAACGCGACGTTGGTGTGCAGCCCGACGATGTGCGTCTGCGCGAGCGCGGCATCGAGCCGCGCCAGCGCCTGCTCGCGGTCCGCGCCCCAGACGATCAGCTTGGCGATCATCGAGTCGTAGTACGGAGAGATCGCATCGCCCTCGCGCACGCCGGCGTCGACGCGAACATGGCCGCGCTCGAAGCTCGTGGCCTCGGGCGTGCGGTACACGTCGAGGCGGCCGGTCGCGGGCAGGAAGTTCGAGTCCGGGTTCTCGGCACAGATGCGCGCCTCGATCGCGTGGCCGTGGATGCGCAGCTCTTCCTGCTTCAGCGGCAGCGGTTCGCCCGAGGCCACGCGCAATTGCCACTCCACAAGATCCAGCCCGGTGATCGCCTCGGTCACCGGGTGCTCCACCTGCAGCCGCGTGTTCATCTCCATGAAGAAGAAGCGCAGGTCGCCTTCCGCCGTGGGCTCGGCGATGAACTCCACCGTGCCCGCGCCCACGTAGCCGACCGCCTTCGCCGCGGCCACCGCCGCTGCGCCCATCTCGGCGCGGCGAGCGGCACTCATGCCGGGCGCGGGCGCTTCTTCCAGCACCTTCTGGTGGCGCCGCTGCACCGAGCAGTCGCGCTCGAACAGGTAGATGCAGTTGCCGTGGGCATCGCCGAACACCTGTATCTCGATGTGGCGCGGCCGCGTGACGTAGCGCTCGATCAGCACCGCGTCGTCGCCGAAGCTGTTGATGGCCTCGCGCTTGCACGAGGCCAGCGCGGCATCGAACTCGTCGGTCTTGGTGACGATGCGCATCCCCTTGCCACCACCGCCGGCGCTGGCCTTGATCAGCACCGGGTAGCCGATGCGGTCGGCCTCGCGCTTGAGCATGGCGGGGTCCTGGCCCGCGCCGTGGTAGCCCGGCACCAGCGGCACGCCGGCCTTCTCCATCAGCTGCTTGGATTCGGCCTTCAAGCCCATCGCCTTGATCGCCGATGGCGGCGGGCCGATGAACACCAGGCCGGCATCGGCACAGGCCTGCGCGAACTCCTCGTTCTCGCTCAGGAAGCCGTAGCCCGGATGCACCGCCTGCGCGCCGGTGGCGAGCGCCGCCTCGATGATGCGCGCGCCGCGCAGATAGCTCTCCTTCGGCGACGGCGGGCCGATGTGCACGGCTTCGTCGCAGGCGAGCACATGCTTGGCGTTCGCGTCGGCATCAGAGTAGACGGCAACGGTCTGGATGCCGAGCTTGCGCGCCGTGGCGGCGACTCGGCAAGCGATTTCGCCTCTGTTCGCAATAAGAATCTTCTTGAACATCGTCATCCTCTGCATCGTGCCGTCATGGCACCCACACCACATCGTTGTCGACCGCGTACAGCTTGCACGGTGCGCCGCGGCGCTGCTGGCAAAAGCCCAGTGCGCGACCCATGGCCCAGTCGCCGGTGGCCCAGCCCACCGCGCCATCGGCGCCGATCGCATAGGCGCGCGGCGTCTTGCCATCGAGAAAGCGCCGATAAGCGCTCTCGCGCTGCGCGCGCCCGCCAGGAATCTTGTCGACCTCTTCCAGCTTCGCGAACGACGTCGGCGCCGGTCGCGCGACCAGACCCGACTGCACAAAGCCGAGCTGCGCCAGGAAGGGTTCCGCAAACGGCACCCAATGGTCCATGTCGAAGGTCATGGCACCGTGGCCGGTCTTGCCGGCCGGCGCAAGCTGGTGAAACTCGGCCCGGCCGCCACCGTTGACCCAGGCCTCGTGCCAACGCTTCGGGTTGTCGGCGCCCCAGTACTCGTCGTTCTCCCAATAGAACCACAGCATGGGCGCGCGCGCCTGCGCAGCCTGCCCGCCCCACAGCGACGCGATGCGCTGCGGGTTGCACGGCCGGCCCGGTGAACGCTCAGGATCGCCACCGGTGCCCCCGGCGAAATTGATCGCACCGACGAGGCCCTCGGGGTGACGCGAGACCGTTGCGACGGTCGCCACACCGCCCACCGATTGACCCGCGACGATCCAATGCGAGGCATCCACATACGGCAGTGTCTTCGCGTACGCGAGCGTGGCCAGAACCTGGTCCGATGCCACCCGCGCCTGATGCTCCGGCCGCAGCCCGTTGCAGCCGCCAGTGCTGCCTTCCGGATCGAACTCGCCATAGGTGTCCGCATAACCCACGCGCGTGGGCAGCAGCACGACGAAGCCCTTGCTGACCATGTAGCGCGAGAACGCCTCGTAGCGCTGGCGGCCCTGCTGCGCGCGCTTCTCGACCGGCGCGCGGCCGTGGTTCATGATGACCAACGGGAACGGGCCGGCGCCATCGGGACGGAAGATGGTCACCGGAATCTGCTTCGTCTCCTCGCGGCCGAACATGTCCTTGACCGTGACGCCGATGTGCTGCATCTCTTCGTGCAGGTCACGCGCCACCGGCGGCGCGGACGCCGCTTCGTCGGGGGGCGTCTGTGCACTTGCCGCCGCAACCACGCCGACGGCCACGCCGCCAGCCAGGATCCATCGCCATGCCATGCGCTTCACACGTGTGCTCCCCGACCGAACCAGCCATCCACGCGTTGAACCATTCGCCGCAAGAATTTCGCGAGCACCCAGATCGTCGCGACCATCACGACGAGCGCCACCGCGAGCGCACCGAAGAACACCGCCGGATGCGTCCACGACAGCCACAGGCTCGCCGGCACGACGCTGTCGCCGAGCAGCGACATCGCGATGTTCGAGAACGGTTCGGGCGACGCGTTCAGCGCCGCGCGCGTGGTCGCCTTCGCGACGTGGCTGGTGGCCGCGAGCGTGCCACCCATCAGCGCCGCGGCCATCGCCCAGCTCGACTGGTCGGCGCCGAACACCGCCGCCGCGAGCGCGGCACCGGCGGGGATGCGCACGACCGTGTGCACCAGGTCCCACAGCGTGTCGACGCCGGGAATCTTGTCGGCGAAGAACTCGATGAACAGCATCAGCCCGCTCGCGCCCAGCATCACCGGGCTTTGCAGCAGATGCAGTCCGGCCGGCAGCGTGACCCAGCCGAGGAAGCCCGCGAGGCCGGTCAGGAACACCACCGCGTACAGGCGCAACCCGCTGGCCCAGCCGAGCGCGGCGGCGATCGCCAGCAGCTGTGGCGTGTCCAAAGGGATCATGACCACACCCCGCCCGCCGAGTACGACGATCGACCCTCCGAGAGGGTCGGGCCTTGCTTGGGGCGGCCCGGCGCGGCGGCCCGCAGCGCCCTTGCGGCCATCACGGAGGATTCTCCAGCCACGCCGGCTTGCGCTTGTTCAGGAAACTCTGCACGCCCTCGCGGCCTTCGTCGCTCGCGCGGATGTCGGCGATGCGGCGTGCGGTCTCGTCGCGCAAGGCCTCGGTGATGGGTTGGCCGGCCATGTCCTGCACCAGCGTCTTGCACGCGCGCAGCGCCATCGGGCCGTTGGCCACCAGCGTGGCGACGATCTCGTCGACCTTGGCATCGAGCGCGTCCGCCGCGCAGACCTCGTGCACGAAACCCATTGCCGCGGCCTGCGTGGCACTGAAGCGCTCGGCGGTCACGAAGTAACGGCGCGAGGCCTGCTCGCCCATCGCGCGGATCACGTACGGGCTGATCGTGCCGGGCAGCAGGCCGAGCTTCGCTTCGCTGAGGCAGAAGTTCGCGCTGTCCGCGGCCACGAGCACATCGCAGACCGCCGCGAGGCCGACGCCGCCGGCATAGCAGTCGGCATGGATGCGGCCGATCACCGGCACCGGGCAGCGGTAGACGGTCCACAGCATGTCGGCCAGCGCCTGCGCGTCGGCGCGGTTGCGCTCCCAGGTGTAGCCGGCCATTTCGCGCATCCAGCCCAGGTCGGCACCGGCGCAGAACGCCTTGCCACGGCCGCCGAGCACGATGGCGCGCAGCGAGGTGTCGGCGCCGAGCGTGGTGAACGTGGCGCCGAGTTCGGCGATGACGTGTTCGTTGAAGGCGTTGCGCACATCGGGGCGGTTCAGCCAGACCTCGGCGACATGCGGCGAGCGTCGGACGATCTCGAGCGTGGCGTTGACGGGCGAATTCATGGCTCAGTACCTCTTCGCAACTTCATCCAGCATCACCTCGGTCGCGCCGCCGCCGATCGCGAGGATGCGCGCATCTCGCCACAACCGTTCGATGGCTGTCTCGCGCATGTAGCCCATGCCGCCGTGGAACTGCTGGCAGGTCTGCACGACCTCGTTGACGAGTTCGCCGGTGAGCGCCTTCAGCATCGAGACCTGCTGCACCACGTCCTGCTGCTGCGTGACGCGCCAGGCGCAGTCGTACATGAAGGCGCGCGCCGCATGCACCTTGGCGTCGAGCATCGCCAGGCGCTGGCGGATCGTCTGCTTCTCGAACAGCGGTGCGCCGAAGGCCTGGCGCTCGCGCACGAAATCGAGCGTCATCTTCAGCGCCTGCGTGCAGTGGCCGACCGCCATCGCCGCGAGCGCGATGCGTTCGGTCTGGAAGTTCTTCATCACCGCGTAGAAGCCCTTGTTCTCCTCACCGAGCAGGTGGTGCGACGGCACACGAACGTTGTCGAGCACCAGCTCGGCGGTGTCGGACGACAACCAGCCGGTCTTCTTCAGCGAGCGGCCGACGCTGAAGCCTGGCGTGCCCTTCTCGACGATGAACATCGACATGCCATGGCGCGCGTCGCTGGTCTTCGCGGCGATGAAGTAGAGGTCGGCATGCACGCCGTTGGTGATGAACATCTTGGTGCCGTTGAGCGCCCAGTGATCGCCATCGCGCCGCGCGCTCGTGCGGATGCCGGCCACGTCGGAGCCCGCGCCCGGCTCGGTGATGCCGACCGCGGTGATGGTGCGCCCGGCAATCACGTCGGGCATGTACTTGTCGCGCTGCGCGGCGCTGCCGGCGTGGTGCAGATGCGGGCTCGCCATGTCGGTGTGCACCAGCACCGTGATGATGAAGCCGCCGAAGGTCGACTGCGACAGCGCTTCGGCGAACACGAGGTTGGTCAGCGCGTCGGCCTCGGCGCCGCCGTGTTCGGACGAATACATCAGCCCGAACAGGCCGGCATCGCCCATCTTGCGCAGCACCTCGCGCGGCGTCATGCCGGCGTCTTCCCAGGCCTGCGCATGCGGCTCGACCTCGCGCGCGATGAAGCGCGCGATCTGCTCGCGCAACAGTTCGTGTTCGGGCGTGATGTAGATGTTGTCCATGCCGTACCTGCCCATCACATCCGGAACACGCCGAACTTCGCATCCGGGATGGGCGCGTTCAGGCTCGCCGAGATCGCCAGCGCGAGCACGCGGCGCGTGTGGGCCGGGTCGATCACGCCGTCGTCCCACAGCCGCGCGCTGGCGTAGTACGGGTGCGCCTGGTGCTCGAACTGGTCGAGGATGGGCTGCTTGAACGCGGCCTCCTCGTCCTTGCTCCAGGCGCCGCCCTTGGCCTCGATGCCGTCGCGCCGCACGGTGGCGAGCACGCTCGCGGCCTGCTCGCCGCCCATCACGCTGATGCGCGCGTTCGGCCACATCCACAGCATGCGCGGCGAGTACGCGCGGCCGCACATGCCGTAGTTGCCGGCGCCGAAGCTGCCGCCGATGATCACGGTGAACTTGGGCACCGTGGCGGTCGACACCGCGGTGACCATCTTCGCGCCGTGCTTGGCGATGCCCTCGGCCTCGTACTTCTTGCCGACCATGAAGCCGGTGATGTTCTGCAGGAACACGAGCGGGATCTTGCGCTGGCAGCACAGCTCGATGAAGTGCGCGCCCTTCATCGCCGACTCGCTGAACAGCACGCCGTTGTTCGCGACGATGCCCACCGGCATGCCTTCGATGTGCGCGAAGCCGGTCACCAGCGTGGCGCCGTAGCGCGCCTTGAATTCGTCGAACTCGCTGCCGTCGACGATGCGCGCGATGATCTCACGCACGTCGTACGGCTTCTTGGTGTCGGTCGGGATCACGCCGTGCAGCTCGGCCGGGTCGAACAGCGGCGGGCGCGGTTCGATCAGGCGCTGCGCATGGTTCTTCGACCAGTTCAGGTTCGCGACCGACGCACGCGCGATCGCCAGCGCATGCGTGTCGTTCTGCGCCAGGTGGTCGGCCACGCCCGACAGCCGCGTGTGCACATCGCCGCCACCGAGTTCCTCGGCGCTGACGATCTCGCCGATCGCCGCCTTCACGAGCGGCGGCCCGGCCAGAAAGATCGTGCCCTGGTTCTTCACGATGATGGACTCGTCGCTCATCGCCGGCATGTAGGCGCCGCCGGCCGTGCACGAGCCCATCACGACCGCGATCTGCGGAATGCCCTGCGCGCTCATGTTGGCCTGGTTGAAGAAGATGCGGCCGAAGTGCTCGCGATCCGGGAACACATCATCCTGGTTCGGCAGGTTGGCGCCACCGCTGTCGACGAGGTAGATGCACGGCAGCCGGTTCTGCATCGCGATCTCCTGCGCGCGCAGGTGCTTCTTGACCGTCATCGGGTAGTAGGTGCCGCCCTTCACGGTGGCGTCGTTGCACACGACCATGCAGTCGACGCCGCTGACGCGGCCGATGCCGGCGATCAGGCCGGCGCCGGGCGCGTCGTTCTTGTACATGTCGAACGCGGCGAGCGGCGCGAGTTCGAGGAAGGGCGTGTCCGGATCGAGCAGCATCTCGACGCGGTCGCGCGGCAGCAGCTTGCCGCGCGCCAGGTGCTTGGCGCGCGGGCCCTCGCCGCCGCCCTGCACGACCTGCGCGAGCTTGGCGTTGAGGTCGTCGACGAGCGCACGCATCGCGTTCGCGTTCGCCTTGAAGTCTTCTGAGCGCGGGCTGAGCTTGGAGCCGAGGGCGGGCATGGAGTCTCCTGATCGCGGCGACGCGGAATGTCGCCGATTGACGTATACGTCAATTGCGGGTGGATTCTAGTCTGCGGATGGCGGCACGGCGCCGAACACCTCGCGCTCGGTCCAGCCCAGCGCGGCCATGTCGGCCACCCGAAAGTGCGCCTCGCTGGGCATCAGGAACTCGTCGAGCTGCGGTGGCGCGATCGACGTGGCGGCGAGCATCGCGTGCACCTGCCCGCGGTGGTGCGTCTGGTGCATCGCCAGGTGCTGCAGCACATGCGCGACGCGCTCGCGCTGCACGCGGCCTTCGCCGCGGTCCAGCGCGGCGATGCGGTCGCAGCCGGCGGCATCGAGCGCGTCGCAGAACGTGATCAGGCGTTCGTCGACGGCGCGCTGGCGTTCTGCCAGCGCCGGCAGATCGTCGTCGGGCATGAATCGATCCCAGTGCCCTGCGAGATCGGGATCACCGTGCAGCGCGCCGACGTAGTAGCGGTCGACGCCGAGGATGTGGTTCAGCGTGGCGATCAGGCTCGGGAAGAAGCCGGCGCGCGGCGCATGCAGTTCGTCGCGCGAGAGCGGCTGCATCGCCGTGTGCAGCCGGTGGTTGGCCAGGCGGTTGGCGCGCGCCTGGATGCGCAGGATGTCGGGCAGGTCCATCGGTGTCCTCGGTGGCGCAACGCACCGCGCTTCAGAACGGGCCCTTGTCCAGCCAGCGCTCGATCTGCGCGCGCCGGTCGTTGCCCCAGAAGGGCTCGCCGTCGATCACGAAGAAGGGCGCGCCGAACACGCCGGCGGCGATCGCGGCGTCGTTCACCGCCTTCAGGCGCGCCTTGCGCTGCGGGTCGTTCCATGCGGCTTCGGCTTGCGCGCCGTCGATGCCGAACTCGGCGCACAACGCGCGCAGCGCGGCGTTGTCGGAGAGGTCGACGCCGCGCGCGAACAGCGCCCGCAGGCAATGCCGCGCCCACGCCACCGCGCGCGCCGGGCCGTCGCCCTCGGCTTCGCTGTCGCCGACGTTGTCGTTCAACCACCAGAACACGCGCGCAGCATTCTGCGTGGCGATCGGGAATTTCTCGGGCATCTTCAGCGGCACGCCGGCAAAGCGCGCCGAGCGTTCGAAATCGCGCAGCGAGTATTCGCGCTTCAGCGGGTACGAGACCGGGCTGCGGATCTCGGTGACCTGGAACGTGGCGCCGAGCAGCATCGCGTGCCATTGCACGGTGCGGCCGTGGCGCGCCGCGAGCGCCTCTATCCACTCGGAGGCGATGTAGGAATACGGCGACGAGAAGTCGAAATAGAACGCGATCGGTGCGGTGCTCATCGGGCCAGATTACTGCAAGCCCGCAGCCCGCGGACTGGTGTTTACACAGGCCGCCAGGTGCCCGGGTACAAGGCCTCGAGCGCGGCGCGCGCGGCCTGGTCGAGCAGCGGCTGCAAGGCCAGCGCGAGCGACGCGGGGTTGTCACCCTCGCCTCGGTCGGCCCACACCAGCGCGAGCGCCGCGCGCTGCGGTGCGAGCGCGCGCGCGACCACGTCCTTCCAGTGCGGCGGCGACTCGCCCTGCGCCCAGTCGCCGCGCCCACGCCCGAAGTGCGCGACCGCGAGGTAGCGCAGCAGTGCGGCCTCGACCATCTGGTCCAGCGCCTCGGCGTTCCAGCTGATCCACGAGCGGTCGGTGCCGCGCACCAGGTTCACGCAGCGCGCGAGGCCCGCGGCGCCGAGCGCGCCGATCAGGCCGCCCGCCAGCAAACCGCCGCCCAGCGTGAGGCCGCCGCTGAGCACATCGGCCTTCAGCCCGACGAGCGCGCCGGTCACCATGCCGCCCCACACCGCGGCCTGGGTTTCGTCCAGCCGCAGCCGCAACTCATAGTGCGTGGCGAGCCGCGTCAGGATCTCGCCCTGCACGTCGCCGTTCAAGCCGTGCAGATGGATCAGCGCCAGCGTGTTCACGCGCACCTCGTCGGCCAGACGCTGCGCGAGCGCCTTCTGCGCCAGCGCGGCGAGCGTCTCGGCCGTCTTGTTCATGCCCATGCCTTGCGCCACCGCCACGCCCACGCTGCGCAGCCGCGCGGTCAGCCCGCGCGCGTCGTTCAGTTCCTCCTTCGCGACCGCGATGCGCGCGAGGCTGTCGGCGAGCGAGTGCATCGCGGCATCGAAGGTGTGTTCGCGCTGTACGCGCCAGGCGTCGGCCAGGCGCGCCATCGCGTCGCGCCGTTCGCCGTCCAGCACCGACTCGACCGCGCGCAGCAGCGTCGCCTCCTGCACCCAGCAGCGCGCGAAGGCGTCCATCGCGAACACCGCGCGCACCGCCGCGAACGGCCGCAGGTGGTTGCGCCAGCGCAGCAGATCGGCCTCTTCCAGCGAGGCCTCGCGCGGCGGCCCGAGCTGGTTCAGCAGCACGATCACCGGCTTGCCGACCCAACCGAGGATCTCCATCTCCGGCTGCACATAGCCCGCCGCCTCGGGCGACTCGGACACGTTGACGAGGTAGAGCATCACGTCGGCCTCGTCGCGCACATTGCGCAGCGCCTGCTGGCTCGCCCACAGCGGCCGGTCGCGCCAGCGGTCCCACACTTCGGCGATGAACCAGCCGAGCGCGTTGCCGCGTTCGCGCAGGCGGCGGGCCAGCCGCACGCTGTCGCCGAAGCCCGGCGTGTCCCACAGCTGCAACCGATCGCCCTGCGGCGACTCGATCATCGTGAACACGTCGGCGAACTCGGTGACGTGCGGTGCGTCGCGCACCGTGCCCACGTCGCGGCCCAGCAGCGTGCGCGCGAGCGTGGTCTTGCCGGTGTTGGTGTGCGAGACGAGGGAGAGGTTGACGGTGGCCATGCCTGAAGTGTGCTTGCACGCGCGCGCCTTGCGGCTGCGCGTTATTTTTTTGTCGCGGCGCGAATCCTTTTCGGGAATCGGTCCCTCTTTGCCTACGATGCCCGCGGTGGGCAGAACGAGGTCTGGAGATGCTGTACCGCAAGAACGTGGGGACGAAGGAGAGTGTGGCAAGGTTGTTGAGCGGCGTGCTGATCATCGCCTGTTCGCTGGCACTGATCGGCCTGACGCCACTGGGCCTGGTGCTGGCGGGCAGCGGCCTGGCCATGGCGCTGACCGGCGTGTTCGGCTACTGCCCGGCCTGTGCGATGGTGGGGCGCCAGCCGGTGGAGGGCCGCGGATGATGCGCGTCGACGCGGCCGTGTTCGCGGCTGCTCAAGCCGGAAACCCGACGGCGCTGGACCGCGTGCTGCGCGACATGCAGCCCGACATCCGCCGCTATGCACGCCGCCAGTGTCACCGGACGTCGGCCATCGAGGACGTGGTCCAGGAGGCGCTCATCGTGGCCTACCGCCGGCTGGGCAATGTGCGCGACCCACTCGCACTGGCAGGCTGGATCTTCCGCGTGGTCACGCGGCTGTGCATGCTGCCGATGCTCGGCTTGATTCGCGGCGCCGAGGCGTTGACCGAACGGCACGAGGCCGCGCACTTCGCGCAGCTGTCCCAGGACGAGCTTCGCCTGGACCTGACGCGCGCGCTCGAATCGTTGCCCGAGATGTACCGCGAGGTGATCCTGCTGCGCGACATGCAACAGCTCACGATCGGCGAGGCCTCCGATCGGCTGGGCATCACGCGCGAGGCCTGCAAGAGCCGCATCCACCGCGGGCGCGCGTTGCTGCGCGAGTACCTGCGCCCGGACGTGTCGAGCCGAGGCGCGCGATGAGCCGCTGCCCGAGACCGTGCCGCGCGGGCTGCAACGATCCGGACGTTCTTTAAGTTGCCGACGCGCCGGCCGATACGGCATGAGAGAGCAATTCGAACCACGAGGCTGCGCTTGAGGTCGATCACCACGGCAATGACTTCTGCGGCCCACTCGCCACTCGCACGCGAGCTGAAGACCGCCATTCCCACCGCGCTCGCACTGAGCGCGTCCGGCGTCAGCCCGCTCGCTTCCGCGGCCGTCGGCGTCGCGGCGGCCGAACTGTCGGGGTCGACCGACACCATCAGCGACCTCGGCAAGCAACTCGCCGGCATCGGCACCGCCGTGGTCGACGGTGCCCAAGCGGCTGTCGCCAAGGTTGTCGACAGCGCCGAGGACGTGGTGAGCAGCGTCGCCACGCCAGTTCTCTTCGGGCTGGGTGCGATCGTCAACGCGGTGGCTTGAAGTCTCGATCAGGGCGACTTTCCAAACTCGATGGCCGGCAACACCAGCTCGCCACTGAGGGACGACGCCGATTTGCGCACCGCGGCGTGGAGTGCTTCACCCCAGGCGACGAGCTCAGGCGCCACGTCATGAAGCTGCTCGCTCTCCGGCGCAGTCGGCGAACCGCGAAACGCCCTCGTGGTTGCCAGGTGAACCCGCACCAGCGCGCCGCCGTTCGCGCCATAGACGCTGCGAAAGGAATAGCCGCTCTTGAAGAGACTGATGCCCTTCTCCTTGGCGGCCTGGGCAAGCTCCGAGTCGGGGCGGTAGAACAGCAGGGGTGCGAATGAACTGTTGACGACCAGGCACTCGCGAACGCGCGTCTGCTTGTTGCTTTGATGGTCCTCCGTGAAGAACTTGGGCCGCGCGTCGGGGCAGATTTCGCTGACCCATCTGACGCGCCCCGGAATTCTGGTCTCGGTGCTCGAGACGGTCAGGAGTGCCTTGGGCACGCCGTCCGGGCCGGGGATGTAGAACACCTTGTTGTGCACCGGGATCACGAGAACACCGTTGTCGTAGGTGAGGCTGGTGTCGTAGCTGGTCAAGACGGCCCAGGGCTCGCCGATCTGAAACTCTGCATGACCGATGCTTTCTGCGCGAGAGGTCGAGGCAAGTGACATCGACGCGAGAGACACGAGCAGAGTGGTCAGAAGTGTTTTCATGTTTTTCTGTGCGGCAAAAATGGAAAGCATGGGGTCAATGAAGGCTGTGGCGCCCGCGAGTTCAGCGCTGCACCGGGCTGCGCAACGCCGGCGCCACGGCACCCGCATCCGCGAATGTCTTCGCCGCGCTGTTGATGAACACCGGCGTGGTGCCCAGCGCCAGCGCGAGCACGCGCCAGGCATCGCGGCGTTGCGCGATGCGCGCGGGTTCGGCCTTGAAGCGTTGCGCGAACGCGGCTTCGTCGACCAGCATCAGCGTCGGTGCGTGCGCCGCCAGATGCTGCGCGAAGCGTCCCTGGTTCTCCGCTTCCGGCGTGGCCGCGAGATCGAACAGCGCGAGCGCGAGCGTCGTGCCGGTGGGCGGCGCTGCCGTGGACGCGACATCGTCTTCCGCGCCGAACGCCGTGACGGGGCCGACCTCGATGTGCAAGACATCGCCGAGCGCCGGCGCGAGCAGGGCCGGCAGCCGCTGGGCGAGCTGCGGGTCGGGCGGGTTCGCATACGGCGCGACGAACACGCTGGCGGTCTCGGCGTGCTGCGCGCGGGTCAGGCGCTGGAAGTACGCGTCCTGCAGCGGCAGCGCCACGTGGCCGGCGAGCCAGCGCGCCCGCAGTGCGCCGAACACGGCCAGCACACTGCGCGGCAGCACGACGACGAGCGCGAGCGTCAACGCCAGCAGATGAATCCACGCCGCGGCAGGCGCACCGCCCTGCACCGCGCCCTGCACGCCGCGCATCGCCTCGAAGCCGGCGACATCGGGCACCGCGATCTGCGACAGCGCCGCCGCGGGCGCGAGCACGAACGTGAGCAACGCGTGCGCGCTGGAGGCATCGAGGAAGGTGCTCTCCCACGCGGCGCGGTAGTCGAGCACGAGGCCGCGCGCATACATGCCACCGATCAGGCCGAGCGCGAGCCCGGCGGCCGCGGCGTGCAGCACCGTGGCCGCACGCGCTGCCGCCAGCGGCGCGCTGAAGCGCAGCCACTGGCTCGCGAACACGTGCAAGGCCCTGGCGTTGCCGTTGCCGTTGGCAGCGGTGCTGGACGACGTCGCCAGGCGCATGCCGCGGCCGAGTCGCAGCAGGCGGTGGGTGAGCTTCACGATGAAGCCGGGCCGGGTCGGCTGCATCAGCACGCGCGCGAGCAGGTGGCTGAGCAGCACCACATACACGAGCAGGTTCCACAGCACCACGCCCCACAGCGGCGGCGCGAGCAGGTTGATGCGCTGGCCGCTGCCGATGCTGTCGGCGAGCAGGCCGACGACGATGCCGACGAGCGCGGCCCAGGCGATCCAGCGCCAGCGCCACAGGCGCCGCTGAAGCCATGCGGCGGCAGCCGGTTCGCGCGGCGCGAGGCGCTGCATCGCATGATGGGCGCGCCGCGCGATGAAGGCATCGGCGCGTGCGTTGGCGGTCGGTGCGGCGTCTTCCAGCGCGAGGCGCGTCGCCCACGCGCGGTCTGCGTCGCTCCAGCTTTTGGGCGCGGGCTGCACGGTCTCGAACGCAAGCACGAGGACCACCTCGCGCGCTTCGAGCTCGTTCATTGGCGCTCAGGCCCCGAGCTGGGTGGCGAGGGCTTCGAAGTCGCTCGCGGTGAAGTCGAACACCGCCTCGCCGACCGGCTCCATCGGGTTGCCGGCACCGCGCTCCAGCGGCCGCGGCACGTAGGCGGTGCGCAGCCCGGCGCGTTGCGCCGCGACGAGGTCGCTCGGGTGCGCGGCCACCATCAGCAACTCGTCGAACGCGACATCGAGCAGCCGCGCCGCGCCCTGGTAGACCTCGGGGTCGGGCTTGTAATGCTGGAAGAGTTCGGCCGAGAGCACGCAGTCCCACGGCAGCCGCGCGTGCTTGGCCATGTCGACCAGCAGCGAGACGTTGCCGTTGGACAGCGTCGAGATCACGTAGTGGGCCTTCAGCCGCCGCAGGCCACGCAGCGTGTCGGGCCACGGGTCGAGCCGGTGCCAGACGCGGTTCAGGTGCTGCACCTGGGCTTCGCTCAAGCCATCGAGGCCGAAGCGCGGGCGGATCTCGTCGAGGATGCCGCGGTGCAGCGCATCGATGTTGGCCCACGCGATCTCGCCGCGGCGCGCGCGGTCCATCGCGAGCGGGTAGCCGGCGCGCCAGGCATCGGCGAACGCAGCCCAGTCGACGCTGGCCGAGATCGCCGCGCCTTCGCGCACGATGGTGCCGCGCCAGTCGACGACGGTGCCGAAGACGTCGAACACCAGCGCCTTGATCGCGGGCTTGGCGGGCTTGGCGGGCTTGCTCACGCGAGCGCCCTTCCGATCAGGATCTTCTGCACATCGCTCGTGCCTTCGTAGATCTGGCACACGCGCACGTCGCGGTAGATGCGCTCGACGGGGAAGTCGCTCACGTAGCCGTAGCCGCCGAACACTTGTATCGCCGCGCTGCAGACGCGCTCGGCGATCTCGCTCGCGAACAGCTTGGCCATCGCGGCTTCCTTCAGGCACGGCACGCCGGCGTCCTTCAGGCTCGCGGCATGGTGGATCAGCTGGCGTGCGGCCTCGATCTGCGTGGCCATGTCGGCGAGGCGGAACTGCACCGCCTGGTGCTGGAAGATGGGCTGGCCGAACGCGACGCGCTCCTTCGAGTACGCGAGCGCCGCCTCGAACGCCGCGCGCGCCATGCCGACGCTCTGCGACGCGATGCCGATGCGCCCGCCCTCCAGTCCCGAGAGCGCGATCTTCAGGCCCTGCCCTTCGTCGCCGAGCAGGTTGGCGGCCGGCACGCGGCAGCCTTCGAAGAGCACTTGTGCGGTGTCGCTCGCGTGCTGGCCCATCTTGTCCTCGAGGCGCGCGACGGTGTAGCCGGGCGTGTCGGTCGGCACGATGAAGGCGCTGATGCCCTTCTTGCCAGCAGCCTTGTCGGTCACCGCCATCACGATCGCCACGTCGCCGTTCTTGCCGCTGGTGATGAACTGCTTGACGCCGTTCAGCACGTAGTGGTCGCCGTCGCCGCTCTTGACGAGCTGGGCGGTCGTCTTCAGGCCATCGGCCTGCGAGCCGACGTGCGGCTCGGTCAGGCAGAACGCGCCCAGCATGTCGCCGCGCGCCAGCGGTTTGAGCCACTGCGCCTTCTGCGCGTCGTTCGCCCAAGCCATCAGGATCGAACACACCGGGCAGTTGTTGACGCTGACGACGGTGGAGGTGGCGCCGTCGCCGGCCGCGATCTCTTCGAGGATGACCGCGAGCGCGAGGTAGTCCAGCCCGGCGCCGTCCCACTCGGTGGGCACGGCGACGCCGTAGCAGCCGAGCGCCGCGAGACCGCGCAACTCGTCCGCAGGGAAGTGGTGCGACTTGTCCCACGCCGCCGCGTGCGGCGCGATGTTGTCCTGGACATAGGCGCGCACGGCGTCCTGCACGGCACGGTGGTCGTCGCTGAGAAGCATGGTCGTCGTGGGCCCTACCAGGCGATGGTCGAGCCGTCGTGGTCGAAGAAGCCGCCATTGTCGGCCGGCGTGAGCCCGGCGATCACGCGGCGCAGATCGCTCACGCTGCGCTCGGGCGTGAGCTGTGCCTCGGCACCGCCCATGTCGGTCTGGACCCAGCCCGGATGCACGCAGACGCAGGTGCAGCGGCCTGCGAGCACCTGCGACGCATCCTTCATCACCGAATTCAGCGCCGCCTTGGAAGCCCGGTACAACCAGCCCTGGTGGCCGACGCGCGGGCCGATCGCGCCCATGCGCGAGGACAGCAGCACGAGCTTGGCGCCCGGCGCCAGCACGTCGACCAGCGACGGCAGCACGCGCATCGCGCCGAGCACGTTGGCGTTCATCACCTGTGCGAACTCGGCATCGGTGGGCGGCTCCAGGCCGGTGTGGCGCGGGCCGTAGACACCGGCGCAGAAGATCGCCGCTTCGAACGCGCTGCCATCGAGCTGCCATGCGAGGCGCGACACACTCTCGGCGCTGGCCACGTCGAGCTCGATCGGGTCCGCGCCGAGCGCAACGAGTGCGGCGAGCGCCTCGGGGCCGCGCGCGGTGGCGGTCACCTGCGCGCCTGCGCTGCGGTACTGCCGCACGAACTCCAGCCCGAGGCCGCGCGAAGCGCCGATCACCAGCACCTTCATGCCGGCGGCGCGCTGACGAGGATGGTGCCGCGCGCGATCACCGAGGGCTTGCCGCGCATCACCGAGGCGTGGCCGTCGAGCAGGCCCACCAGGCCTTGCAGCTTGGCGTTGGGCGTGACCGACGACACCTTCCACTGCAGCACGATCTCCTGCTCGGCGAACACCGGCGCCTTGAACGCGAAGTTCATGTTCAGGCAGATCATCTGGCGCGCCACGCCGTCGTCGCTGCGCGAGTAGTGCGTGGCCAGCATGCCCATCAGGATGGCCGCGGTCTGCTGGCCGCTCGCGACGATCTCGCCGAAGCGCGCGCGCTGCGCCACCATCGAATCCAGGTGCAGCGGGTTCTGGTCGAGGCTGAGCCGCGAGAACTCCGCGATGTCGGCCCGCGAGTAGCGCAGCCGCTGCGTCACCATCTCGCCGACGGCGATCAGCCGGCTGTCCTGCAGTTTGTCCATTCAGTTCAGACCAGTTCCAGCGCCAGCGCCGTGGCCTCGCCGCCGCCGATGCACAGCGCCGCCACGCCCTTCTTCAGGCCGCGCTGGCGCAGCGCGCCCAGCAGCGTGACGACAATGCGCGCGCCGCTCGCGCCGATCGGGTGGCCGAGCGCGACCGCGCCGCCGTGCACGTTGACGATCTCGTGGGGCAGCTTGAACTCGGTCATGGCCGCGAGCGTGACCGCGGCGAAGGCCTCGTTGACTTCCCACAGGTCGACATCCTTCGCGTTCCAGCCGCTCTTCTTGAGCACCTTGTCGATCGCACCGACCGGCGCGGTCGTGAACCAGTTCGGCGCCTGCGCGTGCACCGCGTGGGCCTTGACGCGGGCCAGCACCTGCACGCCGAGCTTCTTCGCGGTGCTCTCGCGCATCATCACCAGCGCCGCGGCGCCGTCGGAGATGCTGGACGAGGTCGCCGCGGTGATGGTGCCGTCCTTCTTGAACGCGGGCTTCAGGCCGGCGATCTTGTCGAGCTTGGCCTTGAAGGGCTGCTCGTCGAACTTGACGACGGTGTCACCCGCCTTGCCGGCCAGCGTCACGGGTGCCATCTCCCAGTCGAAGCTGCCGTCTTCGTTGGCCTGCTTGCTGCGCTTGGTGGAGTCGACTGCGAACTGGTCCATCTGTTCGCGGCTGAAGCTGTACTTGGCCACGCACTCTTCGGCGAACACGCCCATCGCCTTGCCGCCGCCGTTCGGCAGCTTCTCGTAGGCGTCTTCCAGGCCGTCGATCGCCATGTGGTCGAAGAGCGCGGCCTGGCCGTACTTCACGCCCTTGCGCATCGCGGTGAGGTGGGGCGCGTTGGTCATGCTCTCCATGCCGCCGGCCACGACCACGTCGGCGGTCTCGCTGTGCAGCATGTCGTGCGCGAACATCATCGCGCGCATGCCGGAGCCACACATCTTGGACAGCGTCACCGCGCCCACCGATTGCGGCAGGCCTGCGCCCAGCGTGGCCTGGCGCGCCGGTGCCTGGCCCTGGCCGGCCATCAGGCAGTTGCCCATCAGCACCTCGTTGACGGCGTCGCCGGTGATGCCGGCGCGCTGCACCGCCGCCTTGATCGCGACCGCACCAAGCTGGTGGGCCGACAACGAACTGAAATCGCCGAGCAGGCCACCGATGGGCGTGCGGGCGGCGGAAACGATGACGATGGAATCGGACATGGCGAAGCTCCTGTCAGGAAAAAATCAATCGGGACGCGCGAACCGCTTGGCGGCGTCGTACGGGAACACATCATGCACATATCCGGCCAGGATGCGGTCCTTGTGGCCTTGCCAGAAAGACGCTTCGAGCAGGTCGGCATGGTGGCGCATGAACACGCTTTTCACGCCCGGGTTGCCGAGCAGGAACGGGCCGAAGGTCTCGGGAAACACATCCTTCGGGCCGACGCGGTACCAGACCTCGCCGGACATCTCCTCTTCCTCGTTGCGCGGGGTCGGCACCTTGCGGAAGTTGCAGTCGGTGAGGTATTCGATCTCGTCGTAATCGTAGAACACGACCTTGCCGTGGCGCGTGACGCCGAAGTTCTTCCACAGCATGTCGCCGGGGAAGATGTTGGCGCGCACCAGGTCCTTGATCGCATTGCCGTACTCGACCACCGCGCTCTCGATCTGCGCGAGCGACGCTTCCTGCAGATAGATGTTGAGCGGGATCATGCGGCGCTCGATGTAGAGGTGGCGGATCACGAGCTGGTCGCCATCGAGTTCGAGCAGGCTGGGGCAGAAGTGCTGCAGCTCGGCGACGAGCTCGTCCTCGAAGCGGCTGCGCGTGAACGCGACGTTGCTGTATTCGAGCGTGTCGGCCATGCGCCCGACGCGGTCGTGCTGCTTGACCAGCAAATACTTGCTCTTGATCAGCTCGCGCGTGGTCTCCTTCTGCGCCGGATAAAAATCCTTGATGACCTTGAACACGTACGGGAAGCTCGGCAGGTCGAACACCAGCATCACCATGCCCTTGATGCCGGGCGCGATGCGAAAGCGGTCGCTCGAATGCTTCAGGTGGTAGAGAAAGTCGCGGTAGAACGCGTTCTTGCCCTGCTTGGCCAGGCCGAGCGCGTTGTAGATCTCGCTGCGCGGCTTGCGCGGCATCATCGAGCGCAGGAACTGCACGTAGGCCGAGGGCACTTCCATCGCGACCATGAAATACGCGCGCGCGAAGCTGAACAGCAGCAGCAGTTCGTCCTCGCCGAAGAGCGCGGTGTCGATGATCAGCGAACCGCGCTCGCCGTGCAGGATGGGCAGCGCGAACGGCGTCTCGTTGAAGCCGTTGATGATCTTGCCGACCAGGTAGGCGCCCTTGTTCCGGTAGAACAGCGAGCTCAGCACCTGGATCTGGAAGTTGGCGCGCATGCGGTAGTCGCCGAGCTGTGCCGCCACCGCGGCGAGCACGCAGTCGATGTCGCCATCGAGGTTCTCGAACTCGCGCTCGAGCTGGAAGTTGTTGACCACGCGCAGCCAGGTCTCGCGCATCGTCGCCTTGGTCGGGTAATAGGCGCGGTAGGTCGGCAGCGACGCGGGCTCGTCGTTCTCGATGTACTCGGTCGACACCGCGGGCCGCACGAAGATGAAGTCGTTGTGGAAATAGCTCCGGTGCAGGATCTTGGTCGTGACCGAGTTGAAGAAGGTCTCGGCGAGTTCGGGCTGGTGGTGGCCGGTGAGCAGGCCGATGTAGTGCAGCTTGACCTGCTGCCACACGTCCTTGGGCAGCTCGGAGGCCTGGAACTCGCGCTGAAGCCGCTCGGCGCCTTCGTCGACGCGCAGGTCGTAGAACTCGATGCGCTCGCGCTGCGCGCGCTGCTGGCCGTGCCAGTCGGCCTCTTCGAAGCGCCGCTTGGCGTCGGCGCTGGCCTCGCGGAACAGCCGGTAGTGGCGGTCGAAGCCATCGAGCATGGCCTGCGCGATGTCGAACGCCCGCAGGTCGGTCAGCGCGGTCGGAAACGCCGTCTGCATCAGCCTGGCTCGCCGCCCGACATGTAGATCGCGTAGCGGCTCTGCACCGAGGCGATCGCGCGCTCGTAGGTCTCCATCATGTCGGCCGGGCCGGTGACGGTCATCTTCAGGTCCTGCAGCAAGCCGTTGAACAGGCCGTAGAACCAGCCGTGCACGACCAGCTCCTGGCCGCGCGCCCAGGCGTCTTGCACGATGGTGGTCTGGCAGGCGTTGAGCGCCTGCTCGACCACGTTGAGCTCGCACAATGCATCGACGCGGCGCTCGGCCGGCACGGTCTCGAGCCAGGCGCGGTGGCGATTGCGCACGTCTTGCACATGACGGATCCAGTTGTCGGCCAGGCCGATGCGCACATCCTTCAACGCGGCCTGCACGCCGCCGCAGCCGGAGTGGCCGACGATGATGATGTGGCCGACCTTCAGCAGGTCGGTCGCGAACTGCATCACCGACAGGCAGTTCAGATCGGAGTGCACGACGACATTGGCGACGTTGCGGTGCACGAACAGCTCGCCCGGCAGCAGGTCGACCAGTTCGTTGGCCGGCACGCGGCTGTCGGCGCAGCCTATCCACAGGTATTGCGGCGCCTGCTGCTTCAGCAGCGCGGTGAAGAAGCCGGGGCTGCGCGCCTCGGTCTTCGCGGCCCACAGGCGGTTGCTTTCGAGCAGTTCGTCGAGTTGAGTGGTCATGGTGCGGCACCGCAGCAATTTTGAAGAGTGTACGCACCGACGGCCCCGCTGCGCGACCCCTCATGCGCCGGGATCGGGCACGAACGCGCCCGGAAACGGTTCCGGTGCGCCGTTCGGGACTCGGCGCGGCCGCGCGAAGATGCCGGCGGCGACCAGGTTCTCCAGGCTGTCGTAGCGCAGTCGCACGACCTCGGCCGGCCGATCGCCGGCACGCTCGAAGCGCGTCTGCATGACCGGCGCGTATTCCCGCTCGCCGTGGCCGGTGCCCAGCCGCTCGTCGCGCGGCGCGGCCTTGGCCGAAGGGGCAGGCGCGGCCGCAGTCGACGACTCCGCCGCGCGGTCGCGCTCCAGGCGGCCCTGCGCCACGCGCGGTTCATCGTCGAACTGACGCCGCAGGATCACCTCGGGCACGCGCTCGCGGAACACCGCCAGGCCGATCACGCCGACGTTGTCCGGCCGGTCGGTGCGCGCGGCGTATGAATCGGGCAGCGCGGTGAAGTAGAACGCCGCGGCCTCGGCCAGGCTCTTGCGCCATCCGGTGATCTCGGTGCTCTGCCACGCGTCGAGCACATAGCCGGTCTGGCCCGGCGCTGCGGTCTCTCCGCTGACGGCGTTGACGCCATCGACCGACAAGACGACCAGCACGCGCGCGCCGGTGCGGTTGGTCAGGCGCACCGCGTAGCGGTTGCCGGGGCGGCCGGCGACCCAGCTCGTGCCGCGGTAGGGGTGGGCAACGAGCACGTCGCCGCGCGTGCGGTCGACGAGTTCGAGATCGACGAGCCCGCCGACCGCCTGCGCCGGCAAGGCGCAGGCGCCTGCCGCCAGTGCGGCGGCAGCGCAGAGCAGGCTGCGGCGCAGCGGGTTGTGGACGTGGAAGGGATGCGGCATGAGGAATCTCCTGTGGAGTGATCGACATGCCGTTGAACGCGCCAGTGCCCGCCACGGGGTGAACTATTTTTTGCGGCGCCGCACGCGCCGCCGTGCTCACATGGTCTCGGCGAACAGCTCGCGCCCGATCAGCATGCGGCGGATCTCCGAGGTGCCGGCGCCGATCTCGTAGAGCTTGGCGTCGCGCCACAGCCGGCCGAGCGGGTACTCGTTGATGTAGCCGTTGCCGCCGAAGATCTGCACGCCCTCGCCGGCCATCCAGGTCGCCTTCTCGGCGGTCCACAGGATCACGCTGGCGCAGTCCTTGCGCACCTGGCGCACATGCTCGGTGCCGAGCAGGTCCAGGTTCTTCGCGACCGTGTACGCGAACGCGCGCCCGGCCTGCAGCACGGTGTACATGTCGGCCACCTTGCCCTGGATCAGCTGGAACTCGCCGATGCTCTGGCCGAACTGCTTGCGGTCGTGGATGTAGGGCACGACGTTGTCCATCACCGCCTGCATGATGCCCAGCGGCCCGCCGGTCAGCACCGCGCGCTCGTAGTCGAGGCCGCTCATCAGCACCTTGGCGCCGCCGTTCAGCGCACCCAGCACGTTCTCGGCCGGCACCTCGACATCGCGGAACACCAGCTCGCCGGTGTGGCTGCCGCGCATGCCGAGCTTGTCGAGCTTTTGCGCGATGCTGAAACCCTTCATGCCCTTCTCGATCAGGAAGGCAGTGACACCGCGCGCGCCAAGCTCGGGCTCGGTCTTCGCGTAGACCACGAGCGTGTCGGCATCGGGGCCGTTGGTGATCCACATCTTGCTGCCGTTGAGCAGGTAGTGGTCGCCCTTGTCCTGGGCCTTCAGCTTCATGCTGATCACATCGGAGCCGGCGCCGGGTTCGCTCATCGCGAGCGCGCCCACATGCTCGCCGCTGATCAGCTTGGGCAAATACTTGCGGCGCTGCGCGTCGCTGCCGTTGCGCTTGATCTGGTTCACGCACAGGTTGCTGTGCGCGCCGTAGCTCAGGCCGACCGACGCGCTGGCGCGCGAGATCTCTTCCATCGCGATCATGTGCGCGAGGTAGCCCATGTTGGCGCCGCCGAATTCCTCGCTCACCGTGATGCCGAGCACGCCGAGATCGCCCATCTTGCGCCACAGGTCCATCGGGAACTGGTCGCTGCGGTCGATCTCGGCCGCGCGCGGCGCGATCTCGGCCTGCGCGAAATCGCGCACCGCATCGCGTAGCGCGTCCACATCGTCGCCCAATTGGAAGTTCAGGCCCGGCAAGTTGTTCATCTCGTGTCTCCAGTCGTTCGAATCAGTGCCGGACGTCGTCGCGCCCGGTCACGGTCATGATGGTGGCGGTCATCGTGGCCACGAGTTTGCGCTCGCTGCTGCCGGCCTCGTGCTGGAAAGCCTCGCCATCGACGACGCTGATGGTGCGCCCGGCCTTCTTCACGACGCCCTCGAAGCGCAGCAGCGGCCCGCGCGCCGGCGCGAGCAGATTGATCTTGAACTCGATCGTCAGCACGCCCGCATCGGTGGGCATCAGCGTGAACGCCGCGTAGCCGCAGGCCGAATCGAGCGCGGTCGCGACCATGCCGGCATGCACGAAACCGTGCTGCTGCGTGAGCTCGACGCGGTGCGCCATCGCGAGCACGACGCGGCCGGCGTCGATCTCCTCGATGCTCACGCCGAGCGTGGCCATCGCCGGCTGGCGTACGAACGACTCGCGCGTGCGCTGCGCGAACTGCGGGTCGCGCGGCTGCATCGCTGCCGCGCTCATGCCGGCACGCTGCGGCGCCGCGCGCCGTCCGCGAGCAGGCGCTTCGCTTCCTTCTCGTGCGAGCGCACTTCGTCCAGCGTGACATGCAGGTCGGCCATCTGCTGCTCCAGTTGTGCGCGGTGCGTGGCCAGCACCACGAGGAATTTCTTGAGCTGCGGCAGCGTGTCGCGCGGCGACTCGTACATGTCGACCAGCTCCTTGACCTCGGCCAGCGTGAGCCCGAGCCGCTTGCCGCGCAGCGTGAGCTTCAGGCGCGTGCGGTCGCGCGCCGTGTAGACGCGGTTGCGGCCGACGCGCTGCGGCGTGATCAGCCCGCAGTCCTCGTAGAAGCGGATCGCGCGGGTCGTCAGATCGAACTCGCGCGCGAGTTCGCCGATGGTGAGCGTGGCAGCGGTGGAGGCAGACATCTTGGTGACAGCAGCATTCGGCCGGGCGAACTACACTGGCCGCTCAATTGACGTATACGTAAAGTGTAAAGGCATCCGATGAATCTTCTCGAGCAGCAGCTGCACTACCCGTTCGGCGACACGCTGCCCGCCGTGGGCACGACGCTCGAGGTGGCGCCCGGCGTGCGCTGGCTGCGCATGCTGCTGCCGTTCCAGCTCGACCACATCAACCTGTGGCTGCTGCGCGATGCGATCGACGGCGTCGAGGGCTGGACCATCGTCGACTGCGGCATCTCGAACGACGCCACGCGCGCCGCGTGGGAGCGGATCTTCGCGAACGAACTCGGCGGGTTGCCGGTGTTGCGCGTGATCGTCACGCACATGCATCCGGACCACATGGGCTTGTCGCAGTGGCTGACCGAGCGCTGGTCGATGGACGGCCGCGAGGCGCGCCTGTGGATCAGCGCGACCGACTACACGACCGCCCGCCTCGCGGTGCAGGCGACGACGAGCTTCGGCGGTGAAGCCACCGCGCGCTTCATGGCCAGCCACGGCCTCGTCGACCCCGAAGCGCAGGAGAAGATCAAGGCACGCAAGAACTACTACATCGGCATGGTGCCGGCGGTGCCGGCGAGCTACCGGCGGTTGATCGACGGCGACCGCATCCTGATCGGCGGCCGCGAGTGGGTCTGCCATGTCGGCTACGGCCACGCGCCGGAGCACATGGCGCTGCACTGCGCGGCGCTCAACACGCTGATCAGCGGCGACATGGTGCTGCCGCGCATCTCGACCAACGTCAGCGTGCACGAGAACGAGCCCGAGGCCGATTCGTTGCGCCTGTACCTCGACTCGATCACGCGCATGAAGACCTTGCCGGAAGACGCGCTGGTGCTGCCCTCGCACGGCCGGCCGTTCGTCGGGCTGCACACGCGCGTCGACCAGCTGATCGCCCACCATGACGAGCGCCTGGCCGACGTGATGACGGCCTGCGCCGAGGCGCCGCAGTGCGCGGCCGATCTGCTGATGATCCTGTTCCGGCGCCAGCTCGATCTGCACCAGACGACGTTCGCGATGGGCGAGTCGGTCGCGCACCTGCACGCGCTGTGGCTGGCCGGCAAGCTCGTGCGCCGGCTCGACGCGCAAGGCGTCTACCGCTTCACGCGCGCCTGACGAGCAGGCTGCGCCGCCTTCGCGGCCTTCGTGGCCCTGGCGGTCTTCGCAACCTTCGTGGTCTTGGTGGCCGCCGACTTGCCCGGCACCGGACGCGCATGCAGGCTGCGCTCCGACTTCTTCAGCTCGTCGAGCACCCAGGTGCGCAAGGCCTTCAGCGGCGGCCAGTCGCGCAGGCCGGTCGGGTGCACGAACCACAGCGCATAGGCGGTTTGCGCTTCGGTCAGTTCGATCGGCGACAGGCGCATCAGCTGCCCGTCGCGCAGCGCATCGGCCACCAGCAGTTCGCGCCCGAGCGCCAGGCCGAGGTCTTGCTCGGCCGCCTGCAGCATCATGCCGGCATCGTTGAAGCTGGCCACCGGGTTCACGCGGCAGCGCACGCCGGCGGTCGCGAACCAGCTCTCCCAGGTGTCGGCGTCGCCGAGCAAGGGTTCGTCGGCGAGCGCCTGCGGCCCGCGGCCGAGCAGGCGGCGCGCGGCGTTCGGCGAGCCGACCGCGATCAACGGCGAATCGAGCAGGCGCTCGGCATCCAGCCCGCGCCATTTGCCGTCGCCCTGGCGCAGCGCCACATGAAAACCTTCGCGCTGCAGATCGATGACCTGCTGCGAGGCGTGCATCTCCAGCGCAATGTCGGGGTGCCGTTCGCGCCACGAATTCATGCGCGGCATCCACCAGCGTTGCGCGAACGACGGCAACAGCGTGATACGCAAGCGATGCGAGGCGCCGTTGGCCGCGGCTTCGGCCGCGCGCATGCCATCGTCGAGCTGCGCGAGCGAGGGCTCCACCGCGCGCAGCAACGCTTCGCCGGCCGCGTTCAGCACGATGCGCCGGCCCGGCCGGTCGAACAACTCGAAGCCGAGCTGCTCCTCCAGCAGCTTGATCTGCTGGCTGACGGCGCTGTGCGTGAGGTTCAGTTCCTCGGCCGCCGCACGCAGGTTGGACAAGCGCGCGACAGCGCGGAAGGCGGGCAGGGTCTGGAGTGGGAGGCGCATCTCGCTGGTAAGCATAGCCGACCAGAACGTCCAGATTTCATCGATTCCCTGCCAGCCACTGGGCATCTATGCTGAACACATGAACACGCCACTCACACTCCACGGCCCCGCCTACCCCACCTGGTCGCACCTGGTCACGTGGTGGCGATCATGGCGCCCGCGCGCTGCCGTTGCGCAGCGCGCGCTCGAACCCGATGACGCGCTCGATGCCCTGCTCGAACTGGATGCGCGCATGCTGGACGACATCGGCGCACCGGAGCATCTGATCTCGCGAGCCCACGCGCACCGCGAAGCGCAGCAGCAGTGCCACGAAGACTTGCGCGCGGGCTTCGGTGGAACGGGCTGGCGCCACTGGTGAGGCGCCCGCTCATCCTCGTCATCAGATCGTGGGAACGTCCGTCGCGCCGGCCGTGCCTTCTATCTTCACCAGCATCTTGATCGCGCCGGGCGTCACGGTGTCCGGCACGGTGAGCAGCAGCACATCCTTGTTGTCGTCGAAGTTCACCAGCCCCTTGAACAGGATGGTCTTGGTGCCGGCGGTCGTGATCGTCACCTGATAGTTGCCGCCGGGGATGTCGACCGAGTCGTTGCCCGAGGCCGGGCCCGAGGTCTTGTAGGCCGTCGCGGCGATCGTCGGGTTGGCACCGGCGGCGGTGATGTCGGCGTTGACGGCCGTCATGTAGAGGTCGATGTTGGCGGCGTTGAACGACGCATTCATCACGCGCAGGTGCGTGCTGTTGCTGCCCAGCGGCTTGTTGTACGGGTCGACGATCAGGTAGGTGCTGTTGTCGGTGCTGGAAGACGGCAACGCGACGATCGTGTACTTGGTGCCGCGGGCCGGATCGATGGACACGGTGCCCAGCGTCACGGCGCCGGTGGTGGTCTTCACCGACCAGTCGGAGACGCCCAGGTCCACATCGAAATAGTCGGATGCGAACTTGTAGGGCTTGTCGGTCGCGTCCGATTGCGCGACGGCGCCGCGGTACAGCGTGAGGTTGGGCGCGATCGGCGAGGCATGCACGAAACGCACCTCCGGATCGGCGACGTCCAGACGGTCTTGCGTGTCGCTGCCGCCGCAGGCCGCGAGACCCAGCACGGGGACGCAGGCGAGCAGGATCTTGTGGAATGAGTTCATGGTGATGGCCCGCAGAGTGAATGTCCGAGCACTCTAGAAGTCGGCTCGGGTCGGCCGTGTCGGTCGTGCCTCGCTCCTGGCGTCGGGCTCGTCCGCGGCCGGGTGTCGGACAACGCCGCAAGCGGTTGCGCCTGCTTACCGCGGCGCGCGGCGGCGCCTCAGAATGGCCTCCCATGCGTTTTGACCATCGCCTTCCTCTTCTCTCTGCGGCGCTCGCCGCGGCACTCGTCGCCGGTTGCAAGACCGCGCCGTCCTCGTCAACCACCGCGCAGCCGGCATCGATCGCGGCAAATCAGGCGCCGCCACCGAATGCCGCGACCAAGGCCGCTGCGACCAAAGGCAATCTGGCGATCGAGAAGGTGCGCCTGACCGAACTGTTCAAGGGCACGCCGGTGGTGTTCGGCCTGTTGCCCGACGGCAGCCTGCGTGCCGATGTGCCCTTGCCGTTCTCGTTCGATGCGGGCAAGTCGGCGGTCAAGCCGCCGCTGGCCGCGGTGCTCGACCGCATCGCCGCCGGACAGCGCGACGAACTCACACGCGTGGTGATCAGTGCGCCGAGCGATGCCGGCACGAAAGGCACGACGCTGCCGGTGGAGCGTGCCGCCGGCGTGCGCGCCTACCTGGTCGCGCACGGCCTGGTCGACACGCGCTTGAGCGTGGTGTCGGCGATGGCGAGTGCGACGACGGTGCGGCTGATCGTCACCGACGCGCCGCTGCCCTGATCGCCGCTGCGCGCTGGGCGCACGCCCCGCGCGTCACTTCACGTAGATCACGCGCCGGCCGAGCAGCTTGCCGCCGGCGTCGAGCACGCTGATGGTCGTCTCGCGCGGCTTGAAGCCTTCCGGCAGCGGCACGCTGCCGCGCAGGCTCTCGAACGCGCCCACCGAGATCGCGATGGGCTTGAGCGTGACGCTGCTGTCGGTGCCACGGCCCGAAGCACCGGTGACGACGAACTGCATCGCGCCGTTCAAGGGCTTGCCGGAGCGCGTGAGCACGACGTCGTAGGCCAGCGCGCCGCCCTCGATCGCGAAGCGCGCGGCACGCACCTCGACCGCCCCGCCGCGCGGATCGGGCGGCAAGGACGCGACCAGCGCCGACGCCGTCTCGCGCAGCCGATCGACGTTGCCGCGGCTGGCGGACAGCTCGGTCGTCAGGCGCTTCGTGTCGGCAGTGGCCGTGTCCAGCCGCTGAGCGGTCGCAGCGAGCTCGGTCCGCAAACGCGTGCGCTCGCGGTCGGCCTGCTCGAACGAGGCGCGCAAGCTCGTCGACTCGGACGCCGACAGGCGCGGCGGCAGATAGCGCTCCTGCACCACGATGACGCCGGCCGCCCCCATCGCGATGCCGATCAGCAGCAGGATCAGCCAACGCGGCATGGCCCAGCGCGAACCACGCTTGCCATAGCGGTCGAGGACGACGGGTCTGGATTGTCCGAACATGAGGGGCAGACGCTTTCGAGTAAACGGGCGAGCCTACATCGCCACAGCCACGGGACTGCAACACGATGTGCAGTGCTTACCCGCGCAAGGCGACACCGGTGCACCACAGGTTACCGGTCGGGCCGGCCGGGTCGGTCGTCAGCAGTCAATAGTGCGGCGGCAACTCGTCGCGCAGGCTGCGCAGCGGCGCGCCGTCCGCCGCCGGCGCCTGAGCCTGCAGGCGCGCCACGGCACGCGTCAGCGCATCGATCTGCGCCTGCTGCGCGATGACGATGCGGTTCAGTTCGTCGACCAGGTCTTCGGCGAAGCTGGCCTTGATCTCGAGCGCGGTCAGGCGCTCGGTGGTGTTGTCGGGCTGTTCCATGCGGCCGGAGTGTCGCATCAGGGCCTGTCGACGGGACCTACGCGTCTTCCATATTGCGACAGGCGGGTAGACATCATAAATTTCGGCTACAACATCCGTTTCGCGCGCGCTACCCCTACATCGAGGAGAAGAAATGTCAGCAGTCATGAACGGTGCTTCTGCGGAGGACGCGGCCGGTGCCACCGGTTTCCTGTCGAAGGAACGCATCATCGCCTCGCCAGGCTTCAACCGATGGCTGGTGCCGCCGGCCGCACTGGCGATCCACCTGTGCATCGGCATGGCCTACGGCTTCTCGGTGTTCTGGCTGCCGCTGTCCAAGGCGCTGACCGCGGTGCCCGGCACCTGCGGCAAGGACGTCGGCCTGCTCGGCGAGCTGTTCGCGACGAGCTGCAACTGGAACATCTCGACGCTGAACGTGATGTACACGCTGTTCTTCGTGTTCCTCGGCTGCTCCGCCGCGCTGTGGGGCGGCTGGCTCGAGCGCGCCGGCCCGCGCAAGGCCGGTGTCGTCGCCGCGGTGTGCTGGTGCGGCGGCATGCTGCTGTCGGCGCTGGGCATCTACACGCACCAGCTCTGGATGATGATCATCGGCTCCGGCGTGATCGGCGGCATCGGGCTGGGGCTGGGTTACATCTCGCCGGTGTCGACCCTGATCAAGTGGTTCCCGGATCGCCGCGGCATGGCGACCGGCATGGCCATCATGGGCTTCGGCGGCGGCGCGATGATCGGTTCGCCGCTCGCCGCCGACCTGATGAAGAAGTTCGCCACCGGCACCGATGTCGGCGTGCTGCCGACCTTCATCGTGATGGCGATCGTCTACTTCGTGTTCATGATGGGCGGCGCGCTGCTGTACCGCGTGCCGGCGAGCGGCTGGAAGCCCGAAGGCTGGACGCCGCCGGCGAGCAACTCCGAAAAGTCCATGATCACGCAGCGCCATGTGCACGTGAAGAAGGTCTGGGGCATTCCGCAGTTCTGGCTGGTGTGGCTGGTGCTGTGCATGAACGTGTCGGCCGGCATCGGCGTGATCGGCATGGCCAGCCCGATGCTGCAGGAAGTGTTCGGCGGCAGCCTGATCGGCGTCGCGAAGAAGTTCGGCGAGCTCGACAAGGTGCAGCTCACCGCGATCGCCGGCGTGGCCGCGGGCTTCACCGCGCTGCTGAGCCTGTTCAACATCGGCGGCCGCTTCTTCTGGGCGAGCCTGTCCGACAAGCTCGGCCGCAAGGTCACGTACACCGTGTTCTTCGTGCTCGGCGGCCTGCTGTACGCCAGCATCCCGGGCAGCGCGATGGCCGGCTCCAAGCTGTTGTTCGTCGGCGCGGTCTGCATCATCCTGAGCATGTACGGCGGCGGCTTCGCCACGGTGCCGGCGTATCTGGGCGACCTCTTCGGCACGCAGATGGTGGGCGCGATCCACGGCCGGCTGCTGACCGCGTGGGCCACCGCCGGCATCATCGGTCCGGTGGTCGTGAACTTCATGCGCGAGTACCAGCTAGGCCTGGGCCTGCCGCGCGACCAGGTCTACAACCAGACCATGTACATCCTGGTGGGCATGCTGGTGATCGGTTTGATCTGCAACCTGATGATCAAGCCGGTGGCCGACAAGTGGTTCATGACCGACGCCGAACTCGCCGAGGAGAAACGCCTGTCGCACGACAAGGCTGCGGCCGAGGCAGTGGGTCCGGGCTCTTCGACCTACCAGCCGACGAGCACGCTCGTCGTCGCGCTGGCGTGGCTCGCCGTCGGCATTCCGCTGGCCTGGGGCGTGTACCGCACGCTGCTCAGCGTGGCGAAGTTCTTCATCTGAGCTGATGCATCGCGCTGCCGCCGTACATCGCGTGCGGCCGCGGCGGTCTCAGGCGCCGGCCTTGGCCTCGAACATCGCCGCGTCGCTGCGCTGAAGCAGCGACGCCGGCGTGTCGCCGGTGCTGGCCTGCGCCACGCCGATGCTGACGCCGACCTTCAGCGTGGGTGACAGATGCGGCCAGCTCAGCCGGGCGATGTCGGCCTGGGCACGCGCGCAGATCTGGCGCGCCGCCGCGAGATCGGTGCGCCTGAACAGGATCACGAACTCGTCGCCCCCGAGACGCGCCGGCAGGTCCGATTCGCGCACCGAATCGCGGATGGTCTGCGCCACCGAGCGCAGCACCTCGTCGCCCGCCGCATGCGAGTGGTGGTCGTTGACGCGCTTGAAGTCATCCACGTCGATCAGCGCCACGCACACCGGATGGTGCTGGTCCCAGGCGTCGCCGAGCGCGCCTGCCAACTGCACTTCGAAGCGGCGGCGATTGGAGATCGCGGTCAGCGAGTCTTCGTACGACAGCCGCTCCAGCTCGTGCGAGTGGTGCACCAGCTGCTGCAGATGGTGCTCGCTGCGGCGGATGTCGAGCTGCGTCTGCACGACCTTGTGCCGGCTGTCGAGGATGTCCGACTGCACGCGCAGTTCGCGGCGGCGATGCGCACGCGCCTCGTCGAGCGCCAGCATCAGCTCGCCCTGCTGGCGGTAGATCTGCATCATCAGCAAGTGGCCGATGTAGGCCATCTGCTCGAACTCGGCGCGGCTCGCCTTGTCGATCAGCATCGTCGCCTCCGCTTGCGCGGTGGGCAGATCGCCGCGCGCCATGCACAGCTCCGCAGCGACCCAATGCCCGAAGAAATTCGCCACCTGCGCGTAGCTGCCCGGCCGCGAGCGATCCTGTGCCGCATCGAGCCGTTCGGCCGCGGCCTGCAGATCGCCGCTCCAGCAGAGGTGCAAGGCCTGCGCACAGCGCCCGAAACGCTGCAGCACCGCGCGCACGCCGGGCAGGCCAGTAAACGGCGCATCGCTCTCGAACAGCGACGCGCACTGCGCGAGCCGCCGCGCGAGTTCATCGGTGGCCGGCAACTGCCCGGTGAAGTAGCGTTCCTTGAAGAGCCGCACCGCCTCGAGCCACGCGAGGTTGATGCGCGGCAGCAGCGGGTTGCTCTGTGCGCCGGCGAGCAGCGCGAGCCGCTCGGACTCGCGCAGCGCGGCTTCCGCGTTCACGAAACTGCTCGCCCACAGGTAGGCGACGCCGAGGTAGTTGTAGTAGTTCACCTGCTGCGGCCCGGGCGGCAGCAGGTCGCCGAGCTTGACGCTCAGCAGCGCGGCCTCCACGGCTTCCTCGTCGCGCCCGAGGTAGCTGTTCGAATGCGAGAGCAGCGACAGCGCCGAGGCTTCGCCGGCGATGTCGCCGTCGAGCTGGAACAGTTGCGCGGCACGGTGCGCGGTGTCGATCGCGCGCCTGAAGCGCCCGAGCACGCGGTCGAACTGCGACAGCGTCATCAGCGCCTGACCCTGGGCGACGCGGTCCTTCTGTTCGTCGGCGGTCTTGAGCACCTCGGTGGCCAGGCTGCGGGCCGCTTCGACCTCGCCCGACTCCAGCATCTGACGGGCCGTGTCGAGCTGACGATGACTTTCTGCGTTCATGGGCAGCAGCCTAACCGACGAACATGCGACACCCGATCGACACTCAGCGCCGTCTCCCGCGCAGCCACTCCAGCACCAGCAGCAGGCTGGTCGTGAACAGGATCAGCAGCGTCGCCACCGCGGCGATCGTCGGCGAGATGTTCTCGCGGATGCCGTTGAACATCTGGCGCGGCAAGGTCATCTGTTCGGGCCCGGCGAGGAAGAGCGCGACCACGACCTCGTCGAACGAGGTCGCGAACGCGAACAGCGCGCCCGAGATCACGCCCGGCGCGATCACCGGCAGCGTGACGCGGAAGAAGGTCTCGAGCGGGCTCGCGCCCAGGCCGAGGCTCGCACGCACGAGGTTGTGGTTGAAGCCCTGCAGCGTGGCCAGCACGGTGGTCAGCACGAAGGGCGCGCCGAGCGCGGCGTGCACCAGGATCAGCGCGGTGTAGGTGTCGCCCAGGCCGATGTTCGCGAAGAACAGATAGGTGCCGACGCCGACGACGACGATGGGCACGACCATCGGCGCGATCAGCACGCTCATCAAGAGGCCCTTGAACGCGAACTGCGTGCGCGACAGGCCCACCGCCGCCATCGTGCCGAGCACGGTCGCGATCAAGGTGGCCGCGGGCGCGACGATGAAGCTGTTCTTCGCCGCACGTCCCCACTCGGCCGATGAGAACAGGTTGTGATACCACTTGAGCGAGAACGCCGGGATCGGATAGACGAGGAAGGAGCTGTCGCTGAACGACAGCGGGATGATCACGAGGATGGGCAGCAGCAGGAAGCCGAGCACGCCGATGCACACGGCACGCAGCGCATACCAGCCCAACTTGTCGAGCGGCGTGGCGTACGCCGGAAACGTCGGCAGCAGCTTCATCCCAGGCTCAGCTCCGAGTTGGTCACGCGGCGATACACGGCATACAGCACCAGCGTGGCAGCGAGCAGCAGTGCGCCGAGCGCGCAGGCCATGCCCCAGTTGACGGTCACGTTGGTGTACTGCGCGATGTAGTAGCTCAGCATCTGGTCGTCCGGACCGCCGAGCAGCGCCGGTGTCACGTAATAGCCGATGCTCAGGATGAACACCAGCAGCGCGCCGGCGCCGATGCCGGGATAGGTCTGCGGCACATACACGCGGAAGAACGCGGCCAGCGGCGAACTGCCCAGCGACACCGCCGCGCGCAGGTAGGTGGGCGGCACGCTCTGCATCACGCTGTACAGCGGCAGGATCATGAACGGCAGCAGGATGTGCACCATCGCGATCACGACGCCGGTGCGGTTGAACAGCAGCGCCAGCGGCTGGTTGATCAGGTGCAGGCTCTGCAGCGCGTGGTTCACCAGACCCTCGGACTGCAGCAGCACGATCCATGCGGCCACGCGCACGAGGATGGAGGTCCAGAACGGCACCAGCACCAGAATCATCAGCACGTTGGCCTGGCGCGCCGACAGCGTCGTGAGCCAGTACGCGAGCGGGTAGGCGAGCAGCAAACACCACAGCGTGACGACGAGGCTGATCTCGAAGGTGCGCACGAGGATGCGGCCGAACGCGCGCTGCTCGGGCTCGACGCGCTCGATCGCACCTTTGGCATCGCGACGCAGGTCGACCGACGTGAGCAGGTAATCCGGCGTCCAGCGCGACGCGTTCTTCGCGATCGCCTGCCAGTACGGCGCTTCGGCCCAGCGCGCATCGAGCGCGAGCAGTGCGGCCTTGATGTCGGCGGCCGGGCTCTCCGGCGTGGTCTGCGGCAATGGCAGTGCCTTGTAGGTCGACATCACGAGCGAGCGAGCGCCGGGCATCTCGCTGTTCAGGCGCCGCGCCAGCGCACCGGCGTCAGCGCTGTCGGGCAGGCTCGCGAGGTCTCTGGTCAATGACGCGTAGGCCTCGGCGGGTGGTGTGCCTTCGCGGTTCCAGCCTTGCAGCGCGACGGCGGTGCGCGGCAACGCGTTCGCGACCTCGGGGTTCTCGACGGCGCGCTTGAGCAGCACGGCGATCGGCACGAGGAAGGTCAGCGCGAGGAACAACAGCAACGGGAGCGTCAGCGAGAACGCGCGCAGCTTGCGCTGCTTTTCTGCGCGGGCGAGGGATTGGCGGAGGGCGCGGGGGTCGTCGATGCCTGGGAGTGCTGGGGCGAGGGTCGAACTCATCGTGTGCCTTCGCTCTGTTGCGGGCTTCGCGCGTCGCGGTGGGCGCTGCCCGTCGGGGGCTCATTCGGTGGCGGTCGCCGCTGCGCGTCGACTGCACTGCGCTGCTCGGTCCGGGGTCGCGTCGCCAAACTCACTTCGCTCACTTCGTTCGCTGCGTTCAAACAGCGGCGACGAGTCAGACAACGAAGCGCGCTGGCGCGCGCCGACCCCGGCCCTGCGCTGCTCGTCGCCACCCAAATCGCCCCCGCCGGGCAACGCCCACCGCGAGAGCCACCCACATCTGCCTTTCCAAGACACGCTGCCGACGTCTGCACAAAGGCGCGTGCGGGCAGGTTGCGGCGCGCCTCTGGAGCGCCGAGAAGCGCAGGGCTCATGGCCGCGCGCGCAGCGCGCATCGTCGACTGACTCGTCGCCGCTGTCTGAGCGCAATGAGCGCAGCGAATGGAGCGAGTTGGGCGACGGGGCCAGGAGCGCGAGCATCGCAGGGCAGTCGGAGCGAAGCGGAGACCGCTCCAGTGAAGCGTCGCGGCCTGCCTGCACGCGCCTTTGCCGCTCCGCACTTCACATGCAAAGTGCCAATCAAAGGTCGCGACGTTCGAGAACAAGAGCTTCACTCCTGAGGACGGGCGACCGAGATCGGAGATCGCGATCACCCGACCGTCTTACTGCGCCGCCCAGGAAGCAAACCGCTTCTCGAGCTGCTCGCCCTGATCGGCCCAGAACTTCAGGTCGAACTGCAATGCGTCCTTGGAGTTGGCCGGCGAGGTCGGCAGGTCGCCCAGCACCTTGGCATCGAGCTTGGCGAGTGCCTTGCCGTTGGTCGGGCCGTAGGCGATGTTCTTCGCGTACTCGGCTTGCGCGTCGGGCGTGCTGGCGAAGGCGATGAACTTCATCGCGGCGTCCTTGTTCGGCGAGCCCTTCGGGATGACCCAGTAGTCGAGGTCGTAGATGCCGCCGGTCCAGGTGATCTTCAGGTTCTTGCCTTCGCGGTTGGCGGCATCGATGCGGCCGTTGTAGACGGTGCTGATGGCCACGTCACCGGCGACGAGGAACTGCGGCGGCTGCGCGCCCGCTTCCCACCACTGGATGCTGGGCTTGAGTTCGGTCAGCTTCTTGAACGCGCGGTCGGCGCCGTCCTTGGTGGCCAGCACCTTGTAGACATCGCCCGGCTTCACGCCTTCGGCCATCAGCGCGAACTCGAGGTTGTAGCGTGCGCCCTTGCGCATGCCGCGCTTGCCGGCGAACTTCTTGGTGTCGAAGAAATCGGCCCAGGTCTTGGGACCGTCTTTCAGCTTGTCGCCGTTGTAGGCCATCACGGTGGACCACACGAAGATGCCGACGCCGCAGTCGGTCACCGCCGCGGGGAGGAAGTCGCTCTTGGGCGCGATCTTGGAATAGTCGAGCTTCTCGAACAGGCCTTCGTCGCAGCCGCGCGCGACGTCGGGCGACTCGACCTCGACCACGTCCCAGGTGACCTTCTTGGTCTCGACCATGGCCTTGATCTTGGCCTGCTCGCCGTTGTATTCGACCGGCACGACCTTGGTGCCCGTCTTCTCGAAGGGCTCGTAGTAGGCCTTCTTCTGCGCGTTCGCGTTCGCGCCGCCAAAGTTGATGACGGTGATCTGTTGCGCCAGCACCGGCAGCGAGATGCTGGTGACGAGTGCGGCGGCCAAAAGACTCTTTTTCATGGTGTGACGTGCTCCAGTGGAGTGAGAGGGAAAGAAGAGATCGTTGACGACATCGGGGGCGGCGCTCATGCGTACACGCGCGTCAGGTCGGGCGGGAACTCGAGCCAGACGCTGTCGCCGACTGCAGGCACAGCGGGCGCCGAAAGCGGCAGCTTCACGGTCGAGTCGGTCTGGCCTTCGCCGACGCTGCACAGCAGCCGCAGGTGATCGCCGAAGTACATCATGCTGGCCACGCGCGCCTGCAGCACGTTGCTGCGTTCGCTCGGCGCCTGCGCATGCAGCACGATGCGCTCGGGGCGGATGCCGGCCTGCACCGCGGCGCCCACCGCCGCGCCGTTGACGTTGACGCCGGTGAGCACGCGGCCATCGGTGAGCACGATGCCGCAGCGTTCCCCATGGTCATCGACACCCGCGGCGCGAACGGTGCCGTTCAGCATCGTGCTGTCGCCGATGAAGCCGGCGACGAAGCGGTTGGCCGGCGTCTCGTACATGCGGTCGACGACATCGATCTGCTGGATCGCGCCGTCGTTGAACACCGCGACGCGGTCGGACATCGTCAGCGCCTCGCTCTGGTCGTGCGTCACGTAGACGAAGGTCACACCGAGCTGGCGGTGCAGTTCCTTCAGCTCGATCTGCATGTGCTCGCGCAGCTGCTTGTCGAGCGCGCCCAGCGGCTCGTCCATCAGCACCAGCTGCGGCTCGAACACGAGGGCGCGTGCGAGTGCGACGCGCTGCTGCTGGCCGCCGGAGAGCTGCGCGGGGTAGCGGTCGGTCATGCCGCGCAGCTGCACCATCTCGAGCGCCTTCGCGAGGCGCACGGCCTGCTGGTCCTTGCTGACCTTGCGCACCGTGAGCGGGTAGGCCACGTTCTGGCCGACCGTGAGGTGCGGGAACAGCGCGTAGTTCTGGAACACCATGCCGAAGTTGCGCTGGTGCGGCGGCGTGCGCGTGATCGGCTTGCCGTCGAGCAGCACCTCGCCGGCGGTCGGCGACTCGAAGCCCGCGAGCATCATCAGCGTCGTCGTCTTGCCCGAGCCCGACGGGCCGAGCAGCGTCAGGAACTCGCCGCGGCGGATGTCCAGGTCGAGCTGGCGCACGACCAGCTGCACGCCGTCGTAGGTCTTCTGCACGCCGACGAAACGCACCAGCGGCTCGGCGCCGTCGGGCACGTGGCGCGGGCGCGCGCCGGGCGCGGCAGGCGCGGTGGCGAGGTCGGTGTGGGCCATGGCGTGCGGTGGTCGACGATCAGGCCGCTGCCGTGCAGGCGGCCAGGCTCTCGGCCAGGATCGCCATGCCTTCGTCGAGCAAGGCGTCGGCGGCCGTCAGCGGCACGAGGATGCGGATCACGTTCGCCGAGGTGCCGCACGACAGCAGGATCAGCCCGCGCTTCGCGGCCTCGGTGACGACGCGCTTGGTGAGTTCGGCGTCGGGCTGGTTCACGTCGCCGTTCTTGCAGAGTTCGATCGCGACCATCGCACCCAGGCCGCGCACATCGACGATGGCCGGCGTGACCGATGCGAGGTGGTGCAGCCCCGTCATCAGCCGCGTGCCGACGGCCTTGGCGCGGTCGAGCAGGCGGTCGCTCTCGAACACGCGCAGCACCGCGAGCGCCGCGGCGCAGGCGATCGGGCTGCCGGCGTAGGTGCCGCCCAGGCCGCCGGGGCCGGGTGCGTCCATCACGTCGGCGCGGCCCACCACGCCCGAGAGCGGGAAGCCGCCGGCCATCGACTTGGCGGTGGTGATCAGGTCGGGCGCGACCGGCCACTGCTCGCTCGCGAACCAGGTGCCGGTGCGGCCGGCGCCGGTCTGCACCTCGTCGGCGATCAGCAGGATGCCGTGCTTGTCGGCCAGCGCCTTCAGACCGCTGATGAACGCCGGCGGCGCGATGTAGAAGCCGCCCTCGCCCTGGACCGGCTCGATGATGAAGGCCGCGACCCGCGTCGGCTC
>Ga0307510_10000186_pt1 | contig 53337 bp, 28 predicted proteins | sample 12_EM_MG_FD_207224 | JGI IMG/M metagenome (GOLD analysis project Ga0307510, IMG submission 207224) | Populus trichocarpa ectomycorrhiza microbial communities from riparian zone in the Pacific Northwest, United States - 12_EM | ecosystem: Host-associated > Plants > Roots > Unclassified | place... | reverse complement strand
ATGCTCATCGAATGTCATTATAGATAACGATGTTCAAAGTTGTTTTAGAACCGCACGCGCTACTCGAAAGGCATGGACGATGCCCATTTATTGGCACGTGCTAGGCTTTTTTAATTTAAATTATATTTTATATATATATTTAGAAATCTAATTACCCTTGACTCCATATGAAAATAACAAAAAAAACTACAAGAAAATAACTAAAGTTTCCTTGTATCCAAAGCCAAGAAAAATTATTGTTAGAGGCATTTAAGTATTTTCACCGTACAAAAATAAAAAAACTTGAAAAGCTCGTTTACCTAAGCAAAATGTTTTTCTCTTTCCAGGGTAATTTAATAATTACACAATACAATAAAAAAAAATATAAAAATACCCATTAATCCTATTTTTTCTTGTAATAACTGATAAATCCCATGAAAAAAATCTTTTTACTCCCAAGTCTACCTTCCTGTGCAAATCCAGCAAAATATGAATAGATGCACGACGATAAATTACCAAGCACTTTTAGCTTTTTGTATAACATGGACGATTGAGCAATAATTTGTTTCACGGGCTTGACGAATTTTCCGCTTCTTTCTTGTTCTCTCTGGTTTTAACTCTAGCTGGGTCCCCCACTCCCACCGACTTTCGGACGCATGATATGAGACAACAATAGCTAAGATAAAAATAAAAATGCATCTTGAAAACTTGAATAGTAATGATGATCATTTTTGTTTTAATTCGGTTTAAATTTTTTTTTTAAAAATAATCAAACTGATTTTTTTTTTAAAAATTGAAATTGATTCAAACCGACTAGTTTTAGTTTGTTTTTTTATGATAGATTTGACTCGGTTATTTCAGCTTGGCTCGGTTTTTTTGGATTCGGTTCGGTTTTTTTGGTTTAAGGCTTATAAAACCAAAATCAAACCGAACCGGTAGGTTTTTTCAAAATTTTAATTGGTTTCATCTATTCTTTTTCACGGTTTGATTTTTTTAATTATTTTATTTTCTTAATTTAATTAATTTTTTAGTTTTTTTACTCATCTATGTTGCACTCAATTGCACACAAGTAAAATGATGTTTTCTCAAAGGAATGAGAATGTAGGTATTCCATATTAAGTCCTTGGAGAATTTATATATATATATATATATATATATATATATATATATATAAGATTATTTTAATGTATTTTATTAAAAATAAATTTTAAAAAATAAAAAATATATTATTTTAATATATTTTAAAATAAAAAAATATTTTAAAAAACAACTATCACCTATTTCTAAATTCCTCGTCGTATAGTGTATAAGGCCTAATTAAAATCTCAGCCAGAAGGCAATAAAAGTATGGCCATGAGCAATTAAAGAGTTGATTAGAGAATTTAATGAAATTCGATGAGATTTGTTGAATGGCATTAACGGTAATATCAACAAACAATGAAGTCAAAAACGTCAAAAGACAGGATACAGATAAAGTTAAATTATACAAGTAAACAAGAGAGAGAGAGAGAGAGTCCTTCTAAAATTTGAAACGAGTGGCCGTTTGAACTCCAACTTTGTAAGAAAGAGAGAAAGAGCGAGCTAAGAGCTTCAAACTTCAGAAATAACAAACTCCTTCTTCTCTTCTCTTCTTTTTCTTTCTTTTTCATATTTCTCTATAGCTGAAATGACAGGTCTTGTAATGGTGACAAAAGGAGGTGGATGTGGCGGTGGTGTTGGTGGTAAGGGAACGAAAGGGACGAAAGGGAGTGAATTACAAGATCATCAAGAGCAAGTGCAGAACCAGCAGCTGTCTATGATGGCATTTGTATTGACAGCTATAAGGAAATCTCTTGTGGCTTGCCGCATTGAAGATGGAGGAGATGATGTCATCCCAACAAGCAGCACCCTCCATCACATGGACATTGGCTGGCCCACTAACGTTCAACATATAACTCATGTCACTTTTGATCGCTTCAATGGCTTTCTGGGTCTTCCTGTTGAGTTTGAGGTTGAGATCCCTTGTCGAGTCCCAAGTGCTAGGTACTTGGTTTTCTTCATCTTCCGTCTTTTTTATTTCTTTTTTTGGGAAGGTAACTTCAAATTTTTCAAATTGGTGAAATTTGAAAGGGGTTTCATTTTTGTTGGGGGCGTGAGGGACTAGATCTGAGAGGGAGAAAGATGCAAACTTGTGTTTGCTCTGGCTCTTCAAAGTTCAAAGGGGAGATTTGAAAATAAGCTGAGATTTTTAGCTGCATTTGGGCTAAACTTTCTCCTTTTTGGTCCTCCAGGTGGGGTTTTACTACAGGAAACCTTCTTACAGCTTCTGAGGAGACAGATGGTTAAACTCCAGTTTAAATTTTCTAGGTTTATGGAATGGAATGGAATGAAATGAAGTTCATTTTACTTATCTCCAGCTACTCCATGCAATGAAAATCTTCTTTTATTAAATTCAATTTGCTTCAGCTGCTCAATTTTTTCTTGATATCTAAAAATGGGGACTGTTTCAGGATATTTCATACCCATTGAAGTTTCCATAGCTAGAGAAAGAAAGATAATGGGAATGATTACTTATATTCAATAGCTTTTGTGTACTCTTCTGTTCAATTTTCTTGCATAGTTTGTTCGCTCAATTTGTATAGGCTTTAACTTTAAGCATCACAATTTGCAGTGCCAGTGTGTTTGGTGTCTCAGCAGAATCAATGCAATGTTCTTATGATTCGAAAGGAAATAGTGTTCCCACAATTCTCTTGCTGATGCAGGATAGATTATATTCGCAAGGCGGTCTAAAGGTACTGATTATAATACCATTTGACATTCAAATAGTTGGGATTTTATGCTTACATTTCAATATTGAATGAATTGTCTTACATTTGATTTTGGGTGGTTTTCTAGGCAGAAGGGATTTTCCGCATAAACCCAGAAAATAGCCAGGAGGAGCATGTGAGGGACCAGCTGAACAGGGGCATTGTGCCTGATGATATTGATGTCCATTGTTTAGCAGGCCTTATAAAAGCCTGGTTTAGAGAGCTTCCTTCTGGGGTGCTGGATGGGCTTTCTCCTGAACAAGTTCTGCAATGTAACACCGAGGAAGAATCTGTTGAGCTTGTTAAGCAATTAAAGCCAACTGAGGCTGCATTGCTCTCTTGGGCTGTTGGTCTTATGGCTGATGTTGTCGAGGAAGAAGATTCCAATAAAATGAATGCTAGAAATATTGCAATGGTCTTTTCTCCAAACATGACTCAGGTATATTTCCATTATTTCTTAACATTCTTAACATATCAAAGTCTCTTTTTATTGCAAAAGGAGAAGCTATGCAATAAAATGAAACCACTTTCGCTTTTAAAATCAGGAAATATTATTGTAGCCTTACATGTTCACTTGATGGTAGTAGATTCATGTTTGGCTACCGTGTTTCCAAATTTGTTTGACGTAATTGAACGTTTTTTCCCCTTGTCAGATGTCTGATCCACTGACAGCATTGATGCATGCTGTACAAGTGATGAACTTGCTCAAAACCCTAATCACGAAAACGCTGCGAGACCGTGAAGAGACTTCAGCTGGAGGATATTCACCCATGTCGTCTCATTCATCTGGTCACCAAACTGAAACTGATGAGGAATTTGACAGTCAGCACGACATGGAGACCAGCTGTGAGCTGAGACAGGCACCATCGGACTATGATGATCATGCCCATTTCAGCACTGGCAGTGATGAAGAAGCTGACGACGATGACATTGAGTCATTAAGCGAGGTAGAAGAAAGCTTCTCGAGGCAGTCGGACGAGGATAAAAATTCCACTGATATGTTTGTGGAGCAACCAGCAAGTTTTTCTGGGTCTAAAATGGAGTCTGGACTATCATTCACTGATAGCAAAAATGAAAATTCCAGTTCTGCCTCGAGTGATGGAGAAGATTCAAGGGCAAGTGTGATAACTGTAGGACAAAAGATTGACATCAGAAGCCAATCCAAAGGATGGAAAGACACTGAAGATGATGAGCAGACGATTGACAAATTAGCAGAGGTCGTTTTGACTAAGAAGTCATCTGGGTCTAGTGAATCTGTTTGACTGAAGTTTCCCTCAACATGCTTAGGAAAATGCTTTGTTTGCAGATTTTGGTTTGCTCTCTCCGACCATGGTTGCTTCTGTAAATTAATACTGAATTAATTCTGTGTGCTTTGCTTGAGCTAGGCTAGGAAGTGTCCAGTTGTGGTGGATTGTTAAGAGTCATGATTCAGCTTTGGGCTGAATTTGTGCTCATTCTGTCAGTTTCAGCACAGAGCTGAAAACTTTCAATTTATGTTTCATCGGAGTGCATTTCTAAACTCGGCAATTTTAGGCTCCTCTGTAACACGTTCTCCATGTCTAATTCCGTGTTCTCGGTCCAACAGACAAAAATCTGATCCTGAGTGCACTGTTACTTGGTTCACTTGTTCTACGTGTGTGCTTAATTTGCTGAACTAAGTTCATCTATGGTAAAGTTGGGAGCTTAGCTGAGTGCTTTGGTGTGCTGTATCGAGGCTCTATTATAATATCATAGAATATTGCATAGACTCGTGAATACCTAAGAAAATCAATACTCTCATTTTACTAGATATTCACTCTCACCGTATATATATTGTTTATCATTGTACCCTACATGAGTCATCCTTTCTCTTTTTATCAATTCCACCATGCCAAATTGAGTCATCCTTTCTCTTTTTTTCAATTCCACCATGCCAAATTGAGCCTCACCCTTTCAAGCTTCTATAGAGCTGACTTCTACCTTTATAAATTAGGTCATCTTATCAATGTCCAAACTCTTTCCTAATCATTCTTCTTAGTTTTTCTTGACTTTGATGGTTTTATAACCTTAAATTTTTTAGAGAGTGTGATGAGAGTTTTTATTGGCTTGAAAATGCATAAAAATAATATTTATTTATTTTTTTAAAATTTATTTTTGACACCAGCACATCAAAACGATCTAAAAACACTAAAAAAGATTAATTTGAAGCAAAACAAAATTTTAAATTTTAATGAAAAATAGGTTCAACCTCAATTTCAAATGGAGTCTTAGTGCACCTCATCTTCCTCTTAGTCTCTCACACCCTCCTTACCTTCCTCTCATCATGTTGTCTTTCACTTATTTGTGTTTTCCTTGCCCTTGTTTACCACTCTTGGTTTAAATCTTCTTGCTTATCTCATGTTCGCAACCACACTGTCTTCTCCTTTCACACCTCCTTTAGGTGTCCAAAATCAATATCATATGGTCTCACAACCTAGCCCTACTTGTTTTTCTTGAGCACGACTAACATCTTTTTTTGACTGTCTCTGAACTATCATCTCTTACTAAGACCAAATGATATCCCGAGTGGCGATCAACTATAGCTATCGAAATCTCCTTCTTGGCTTCTAATGATACTTGTTCCTTAATGCCATATGATCTAACTATGAATATGATAGGTTGTAAAATGGATATATAAAATTAAATGCATGCCAAATTAGACTTAGTGTTACAAAGCATTTGGTTGCCAAAAACTATCATTAGTAGAAAATGGTTAATTTTCAAGAGAAATTTAGTCTAGTGGTGAAACGTTGTGCTATTTAGGCAATGCTATATGTTGGTGTTACTTGTGGCTAGTTAGTACATCAACTTGATGTTTATAATGCTTTTATTTTTAATGGATTTCTTGATGCATATGTGTTTATGGCTTAGCCTCATGACTTCATTGATCATTGGTTATATACCATTACTTTTAGCATGTCATAGTGTAAATAAGTTGATACATCTATTGTTGTTGGTTCTCCTTTGTCTAAATCAATTGACACTTCTCATTTGGATCCTATACAATTTAAATAGTTAGTGGGTGTTCTTCAATATCTCATGTTCACGTGATATGATATCCATTTGGTAATTAATAAGGTATGTCATTTCATGCATTCTCTTATTGATGTTCATTGGTTGATATGTAAGAGCATCTGGCACTATCTACTTAGTACTTCATCCTTCGGATTGCACTTGGCTCATCAAAAGGATCTCTTTCTCAATAGGTTTAGCGATTCTAAACAGGATGGTAGTGTTGATGATCGAAAGTCTACTAATGGTTATACTATTTTTCTTGATCACAATGTGATCTCTAGAAATCTAGCAAACAACGTAATGTTACTAACCTTTCCTTTCTATAGAAGCTAAATATAAAGCTATTGGTAATGTTGTTGTCAAACTCAAATGCATTATAACTCTAGCTCATGAACTTGGTATTTCCAAAACAATTCTCTTTTTATGTGGTGTGATAACTTAGAAGCCACTTATTTATTTGTCAATTTAGTTTTTCATGTTCGCATACTATGACATGGTTACTTGAAAAGAACTCAAGATTTAATTTATTACTTTTGATAATCAGATTGTTGATGTGCTCATTAAACCTTTCTCGTCATCTTGGTTAACACTTCTATGATACAAGTTGAATATAGTATCTATCAACGTTCAACAATTCTCGTTTAACTTGTGGGAGAATATTGAAATAATATGATCAAACATAGCTCTAGACCCATCTAGCCCTAATTACCTATTGTATTATTAATAAAATATCTATTATTTAAAGATTCACTAAACAAAACACATTAGGATTAGTTAAGGTTAGTTGAGTCAATCCCTATGCGTGTGGTACATATATTGATTATTAGAACAGATCACAAAGTAACTATACAGAATCATAGTTCATGACAATATCTTCCCTTTCTCTCAAGTTAATTATCTCCCTTGCTCTGTTACTATGAAGTTGAGATTTTCTGAAAAATCTTGGCAACTGCAGGCTGTTTTGAATTTTTGGATCTCGGGGTCCAGATAGGATTTCTAGATTGTTAGAGTTGAATGTCCTTTGCTCCTTTTTACTTCCAAATTTATGGTTTCATGTATTGAGATGGCCTTTTTCTATTTTCTTGCTCAAAAGGTTCTTTAGACTAACTTTTTCTCTGGACTAGCTCCATGATTTGGTGACTTATTAGGCATAGCTCCATGATTTGGTGACTATACCCATATGAAATAGGATCGAGAATTTGCTCGAAGCTACCAGCTAATAATCCAGTTTATGAGAAAGCTTGGAGAAGTACACAACCCGCAGTACCATTAAAAACATTTTTTTTAGATTTCTCATCAAGTAGAACTCCTGAAATGCAAACAAGTGGATGTTTGCTGGGAACATGCACAGACAAATATACTGTGTTGCAGGGGGAAAAAAAAGGCTGCTATTTGCATATCATATGTACAAATATACTGTGTTTAACCTCTCACCTCTCTTTCCTAAACAGGGGAAAATTCATTAAAAAACAAACAAACAAACAAACGAAACCCATTAAAACTCAAAATGGTCTGAAACTTGAGTTAGAAATGGAAAAGGAAGGAAATCCTGCACAGTTGAATCGATTAGGAAGCCAAGCAAGCCTCCCAAAACAACCTATCCTTCTCCTTCTCGTTCATCGATTCATTGCTTGAATCCACTGAAACACATGACTTTTGCTTCACTGGTAATCCAACATGGACATGATGAACCCATGATTGACAAACCTCAACTCCCTCCTCCTCCTCCTCCTCATCATCATCATCATCATCGACCACATTGTAATTGACCTGGTATGCTTCAACCTCGCTGCAAGCACCTTTAATGATGTCACTGACACAAGAATGGTCAGATGTATCACAGCTACATGATTCTGCATCATCATCATCATCAACAAGATCTATAGTGGACATGGTGGGATCGGAATCAACCTCAGAATCACCCGCAGCTTCCACTAGCAAGAAAGGAGACACATCAACAGAGTTCTTCACTCTGTCCATTTCTTTATCTAAAATGGGAGGGAGAAAAAGATAGAGAACCTTTCTCAGTTAATGTTTTGAAAGCTTGCGACCTTGTTCAGAAGATTTCCCGTACCAGGACAAACCTTGAGTGTTTTATAGTAAGTAATATGCATAGGGTTGTCAGGTAATTTGCAGAGTTTGAATTGAGGAGAACAAGCTTTTCTTGCATAGGTCAGCCTCATAAAAAAAATTGAATAAATTAGTATGAGGGAAAGACACCGTATTTATGAAAGATATGGGAAATGAAATGACACAGCCATGTGGCTAATCTTCTAGAAGGTATACTGTGGTTGGGCATTCGACACAATCAAGTATGGCTTCTAGAAACATGATAAAAATAATCTGGTATTCTCAAAATAAATAAATACTTGGGTTTTGTTTTCTATTTTTCAAAATAAATAAATAAAATAACTCCGGAGTCATGCAATCAACGTCAAACTTTGAATTAATCCTATAATTAGCAGACTTGCGAGTTGAAAATTAATATTGTCAAAGTTTTCTAGAGAAAATGGAAAGCAAGAAGTATAAAAGAAAAGAAAATGCAAGTCTAATATTTCTACAGTCAAGACAAGTGATTGGAGTATTTTTCTATAAATGATCAACTATTTCAACCATGACTGGGTAAAAGGGGGAAAAAAACAAAATTGTGCAGTTGAAGGGACCAGGACAGTATCAATTCGGAGCAATTGAAACGTGGGGGGAAATGGAGGGTGGTCTCACGGTCGCCTGAGGATTCAAACAGAAGAACAAGTGCTCGTCTAGCTAAGAAATTACTGGGAAAAACGGAGAAAATGGAAGGGTCGGGAAGCCCACAAAAAAGGGCAAAACCAAGATCTAAGCTTGACTTTGTGGCTCACCCACCCACAGCACTGAATCTTCAATGCCATGATTAACATTTGGTTTGAGAAGAGCGTTACCTTACTTGGAGTAATTGTGCACGGCAATCGCCTGGGCTCCACTCCACCACCACTCTTCAATCTTCATTACTACTCTAACTACAGAAAGCCATTTCAATCTACCACGTGTTGTCCTACTCGCAGAAGAGATTACAACCGGTGACACGGGTTTTTTACAAATATATTGAATTGGGTTGGAAATATATTAAAGATTTATTGTAGTTTGTTATAGTTTTAAAATAATAAGTAAAATAAGTGGTGGTTTTGAATTTTAATGCTTTTATTGCTCATTTTTAAAAAAAAAACAATTTCATTATTTGTTATTAATAATATATTTTTCGCTCTTTATTTTGAACATAAATGCTAGGATTGTTACACTTTTACTATCTCATTACTACGTTTTTTTCTACTTTTAAAATAAATATTTAATACAAAAAAATATCATGTAATTTATTGTCATATAATTAAATAGTAAATAATCTCTAACATAAAAAAAAAAATTATTAAATCCAACAATATGCATGAGTTGCATGACAAGTTTATTTCGATAACTCAAATTCACTTAGTTTTTTTTTTAAAAAAATAAATGCTATTTTTTACTGTTTTTTTTAATATTAAGTTAATTCATAATTGAGCATTTTAATTTGTTTTTTTTAAGATTATCCATATAATTTTATAGATCAACCCATATTAACTTAGGCAGTTCAAATATTTTCTATCTCAATATTAGATAAAATAAATTATTTAATTCATAGCTAAAATCTAATATATAAATATATATATTTTCCTGACCCGGCGGCAAATAAACTAAAGTAGGGTAAGGCTTAAGTTGAGTAAAATGGTGTGCGTGCGTGCGTCTGATAATGTATATAGTTTTCGTTGTAGTAATCAAATGAGTAAGTAGCGTCTCATCCATGACCGAGCAAAGCAGCACTCCATTGACTGCTTTGAATTACTTCCTAGCAATAGCAAGTTGTCTACAATGTCTGCGTCTTTTCCATCATTTATCATACGTTGAAGACTTGCCGTGATCATCAAACGACCTCCTCAACAATTCCCGCCATTTGCAGTCTTCACCATCATTACACCGCGGGAAATATGATTTTTTTTTTAAACGTGTTTTCTAATAAAAAAATTTCAAATTATATGAGTGTTGAATTAATATAACTTGATTGACTTTGTAAGTTTAAAAACAACATGAATGACTAACAAAAATATAGTTTGACTTAAAAAATTTAAGATGATATTTTTAAAATGTTGAAACGATGACATATTGAATTGATCCGAGTCAATTTATGATAATTAGTCAAATCTGTGTCTCGGATCATGAGATCAGAATAACTTTATAAAAAGTAAATTGAATCAAATTATGAACCTCAATGCTCAATCAATCCGATATCAAATGATAATTTTTTAAAAAAAAATTAATTAAAAAAGACAAAAAAAAACACGTCAACTCAGCTTAACTAGCCAAACTCGTGATCTTGATCATTAAACCAGGATAACTAAATCGAAACAAACTATGAAGTCTAGTTCTTAATTAGTCAAATATTAATGGATGAAATTAAAAAAAAAATTAAAAAGGACCCAGAAAAATTTCCTAGTCAACCGAGTTAACCCACCAAGTTCGCGACCCGGGTCATAAAACTAAAATGACATTATAGAAAGCAAATTAAAACAAATTATAAAATTTAATTCCTAATAAAAATAAATTAGAAAAAAATTCAATTAAAAAAAAACTCAAATTACATGGTTAACACACCAAACATGATGAAATTAGAAAAATCTAAAAACAACAAAATATTATTCTAGTTAAAGAATGATTTCTTCTTCTCAAATGGTTGTTTTTAACGTGTCTTCTACAATCTTTAAATAAACGTCTATTTATTTATTTATTTATGAAAGAGAGCGAATCAAAACAGTAATTGGATTCCTTTAAATAACCAGTAAATCAAAAGCAAATAACAGAGTGTCTTTAATTTTGTCTTTTAAAAGAACCCATCCACTTCGAAGAAGGCAGCTGCTTATCTTGAATGTTTTTGTTTTCCTGTTTGTCGGAAAGTTTTTAGCCTTCTCCAGGCAATGCAAGCAAAGATCAGATCTTCACTGATGACTCACGTCGTTTGATGTGAAATAATTGTGTGCGGCCAACAATCAAGAAGTTAACCAATAATATCTAACCTTTTCAAAATATTTTTAGCATTCTTACAACTATTTAAATTTAAAATATTTTTATTTAAAAACGTTTAAAATAATATATTACCTATTCTACTCATTAGGTGTGTTAACCACTGAACTACAATATTTATTTATTAACCAAGCGTTTAAAATAATATATTACCTATTCTACTCATTTATTGAATAAAAATAATCTTGCTTCAAGTATGGATCGAACCAATAACCTAGTTTTAAGCCCGTGTGTTAACCACTAAATTAAAATAATAACTAAGCATTTAAAATAATATATTAACTTTTTTAACCATTGATTTAAGTAATAGTATTACAATAACAATTATTTTTCAAAATATTTTTTATTTAAAAATATATTAAAATAATTTTTTATTTAAAAATATTTTTGATATTAACATTTAAAAACGATGTGAATACAAAATAAAAATAAAAATTGGGGCTTTGATAACAAATAAAAAAATAAAATAAAATTTAAAATATAAAAACAAACATGATTGTTTTTTTTATAATAAATCATGTAGATTAAAAAATATTTTCAATGGGGTCATGGTTATCAAGCAGAAGACTACCACTAGTAAAATACTTACGAAAGTGCTAAATTCTCCACCAATATCAAAACTGCCCCTCCCAATGTGCAAAATCCGATTGAACAATCTACTCAACACTATGTTTACAGGAGTAGATTATTAATTAATCTCTTTAGTTTTACAAAATAAATTAAATACCTTCTCTAATTTTAAGAACTAATTAATCAATTTCTTTTATTCATTTCATATTTTTTTTAAGAAATAAAAAAAGGGGGAGAAATGTAAAGATTGACAGGGAAATTACTTATTTTCTGAAACAAAGTAATATTAAACTTGGAACTATCAACATTAGTCAATGGATTGTTTAATTAGGTTTTGAAACTAGAGAGGCTATATAATTTGTTTAGAAAACTATAATTTACTCCTTTTTTTTTAATAATTTACGCATTATTTTAGTACGTATCGAGGGTTTTTTTTTTTTTTTTTTGTTTTCAATGAATATCATAGATAATTAAACCATAGCTCAACACCAAACCCACTAAATTAGTAAATAAAGGCAACACAAAACCTTCAGTACCAGCAGAATACAGCATTCCAAATGGAAGATGAAGAAAAACACTGGTATATTTCTATTAAGAGCTCCAAAAATAATTCCTTTTGATCCTTCAAAGCTGAAATCATGAACATTTATCCCGCATCACCAGGAAAATGACCTAAAATATAAATTATCCCGTTCATTTCGTAATCTGCACACGGATTTCGTAATCTATTAAGTTGTCAAAATCCCCCTGCCAACGGTTCCCTTGCGTGAGGGCTATATGCTGAGAAGAGCTGCCGCCCAAGTAACACATGAAGCATACTCCCAGCTCTGTACCATATCTCTGGAAGGTTGAAAGCTTCTATAAGCTCTGCAATCCTCCCTATTTTACAAATTTTAGTCGTGGAATTAGTACTCGAAGCATAGAGAACAAGGAGAGAAGAACAACAGCAGGACAGTCACCATATCATTCACCCAAAACGTAAAAATACATCAACACAGGGTTTTCTTCCTTTGTACAGTCTAGATATAAGCTGACTGCAGCGAAGAGAATGCCCTTCATTTGTGTTATATGAGAACAGTTCACCTCTAGTTCAAGCGTCATCTTTTTCCACAAGTGATAGGGTTGAAGTGTGTGATTCACTCAGAAATATGTATGATCCATTACAACTACCTTAAACCTTCAAATAGTTGGTAATAATAATCTGACATCACATCCACAATGAATGCAATCCTGTTTGACGTGTCACATTAACTCTATGAGGAAACAAAACTTTTGGAATGGAGAGCCTTCACCCATGCACATGAACTTGTAACAGCAAGTCATACCAGAAAGTCAGTGTGCAGATCAAGCACCAACAGCACTATCAACCAATAAAAGAAATCATCTTCTGAAAAAAGTAGTAGACGCACACATGCAGACAAAGAACACAGAATGGAAGAAATGATCCCAATAAGAAATGGGAATATAACAAGTTTCAGTGCTACCCAATTTTCCAAGCTCAACTCAAGTGTTAGAAAGCTGCATTAGGTGCAATACACAAGGAACAAGCTCTCAACAACTCAAAAATAGATAGTTTTATAAAATTCATAATGCCCCCTAGGGGTGTAAATGCACTGGCAATGTATTCCATTACTTGAATTATCCTCTTCATAAGCTATTTTAACTTCTACAAGGAAAATGAAAGAGAAAAACAGTGGCATGACAAGACAAGAATACAGATAACAAAGAGCAGTTTTGGAGCGACGGTGGTAGTTGACTGGACAGAGAGTTAGATTTAACATAAATGAGCTGATTTTAATCGAACCCATTACAACAGAACAACCACAGGTTACAAAGTGTTCAAGAGCATTTGAATATGAATCAAGACCCATCATGACCTCATATTTTTTGGACATTCAGTTGACAAAGATCAGGAAAAAATGGAGATGGAGAGGAGGAACTAAAACAAATTGCACAATGTAATCCAAGTTCATCCAACCCAAGAACCCACCACCACAGTTTACTTGCAGCAAGACCAATAGGAAAGAGAAAAATAAAGCAAAACAGGTAAACTGTACACAACATGCAGGATCTTGTATGATATAAAGTGACCAATCTTGACAACACATAATTCTCCCGTAACTTAAGAAAAGCATATCAAGAGGAGGTAGTCCATAAAGACACAAGAACAACTTGGGTATTCAAGTACTTTATGGAAGCCACTTGATTTGTTACTGGCCAGAACACCCTCTAAAGCACCAAACAGAAACACATGTATGAGTATGGCCCCATTTGTTTCTGGCGGTTGGAAAGCGCTTTTGCTTTTTTTTTTTTTGGTGTTTTTAGATTATTTTGATGTGCTGATATCAAAAATGAATTTTAAAAAATAAAAAAAACATCATTTTGATGCATTTCCAAGCAAAAAACACCATATTTCCTTCACTTTTTTTTCGTAGTCCCAATACCTTAGAGTGCTATAGAATGACAAGTGATTTCCTACAAGGAGTGATCTAGATGCATTCCTAACCATCAACAAAGTCCATGTTAACATTGAGCAGATGCTAAGAATAAGAAAATCCAAGGCTTGGCCTGGGAAAGATTTGAATGTAGTTATCAAGGATATATTCCAAGACATACACGGAAGGAGAGAAAAACAGCCCCTTCAAATGGTTAAAGAAATAAGAAGTAATTGAGAATTCAAAGGCCAATAGCAGAATACCTTTTCCATCCAGAACTTTGTTGGAGCAATAATGTTTCCCTTCATTCTTTTCCTCATGACACATCTGTGTAACAGTCGTCTCAAGGAAACAACGATTTAAACATGAGATATATAAGTTTTTCGACCTTCCTGAAACTCGTTTAGCCTTCAAGAAGAGCAATCTTCATAAAGTTGATCAAGGACAAAAGTTTAAACTTAAATGCATGCAAATGCTTCAAAATCAAAGGTATGCCAATCATGTGAAATGAATTGCAGTAGAAACAAAATAAAGAGCTGAAAGAGATTATCAGAACCTAAGTTTAAACTCGAATGCAGGCAAAGCTTCAAGATCAAACATACCTTTATCCTGTGAAATGAACCACCAGTTTCTTCAATGTTTTGGAATGAGGAACTGCAAGAGATCATACCAATAAATTGTTAAACAAAAGAAGCATCTTAAATCCTAGTGATCCAGCAAGATTTATCAAAAATCCAATTAATAAGGGGAAACAAGCATTTATGATCAATCGCAACCTGACCTAAATGGATACGATAAATATCACCACAAGCTCCGTGTAACCAATGCAGGACAAAAGCACAAAAACTCACAGGCATGATATCATCATCACAATACCTGAATAGTTCTGGACCCGAATACATATACTTAAGATGAACTGGGGAGGGGGATCCATGTAACTTGGGTTTGACACAACCATTCATGCACTTGTCATGAAACAGGCAGAAGTTTTGTGGTGGCTACTCAATATCCTACAATTTCACTGTTATGTCACACAATTTCAATACTGTGATACATAAGAGAAACAACGAATAACAGGACAATTGCACAATTCACTAAGCAGAGGATGAGCCACGTTTGATACTACCAAAGTGTCCTTAAACATACTTACCCATGATTCATTTAGCCGACGAGAAAAGGAAACAAAAGAGAGAGAAAATGGTCATTTAATAAATAGCACTATATCAGAGAAGAAATAGCAGAATATCAAAGAAGAATCTGTCAAAGATGTTTCAACAACATTACTATCAGAAGCTCTTAATGGAAAAATCAATAAATTGATAATTAATCTCTAAATGAACTTCCATGGTACACAAATTACAAATTGTATTGGCGCACAATGCACCATGAATTACAAGTTTTGGAAATTTCAATCCCGTGAAGCAATTACAAGGATGGGGAAATGCAAATGACCAGATATTATCTATCCACCCCAATATGCTGATACCAGTCACTCCCATATATCCAGGTTGCATGCGACCACATATCACAGAGAATTCTGCTTGCTTCCTTGACTCACCTGCCGATCAATATGGTTTGCTCTGTTTATTGTCTCTCTTAAGCTGAACCTTCAATTTCTTACCACCTAATTGGAATCCATTCATCATGGTAATAGCATTTTGAGCTGCTGCTGGTGAGTCATAACTAACAAATCCTGCAAATAAAAGCCTTTAAGATACATAGATAGATCTCCAAATCGCAAATGTCAGATTCACATGTACCAGTAATAAAGAGTGCATACCAAAGCATTTGCTAACACCAGTTACTTTATCAACAAAAACCTTGGCACTTAAGACCTTACCAAATGCTTCAAAAGCATTGGCAAGTTCTTGATCACTGAATTCCTGAGGTATGTGATATATAAACAAATTAGCACCAGGTGGACCTAAGACAAAGAACGCAGGCTGTTAGCAGAAAAGCACCACCAAGAATGAAAAAAAGAGTAACAATTAACAAAACACAGAATGATTGTATAGACGACAAACCTTCCACTTGAACCCCGGAACTTCCACCGACACCTGAAGATGTTGCAGAATTACTGCTCACAACTGTGGGTGACAATGCACCAGGTGAACTACTCAAAGGCCGGTGAGTCATCATTGCTCCAGGATATGCCACTGGATACTGAAGACCTGTCACCGTAGGATAAGCAGAGCCCATATAAGTAGCAGGAGCATAATTTCTAGGGGAAATATTGGGTGAAAGGTCAGGTCTGATTCCACCACGCAATACATTTCCTTGATTTACTGGAGGAACCATGCTATGAAATGCAGGCTGATTCTGCATGGGTGGCAGACGGTATGGCATAAGTCCATAAACTCCAGGAGCCTACAAGGAGAACAGAGATTACCACACTCTTAACACCATTTTGATTTTGAATAGTAAATGAAAAAAAGGTGTAAATTAAACGAAGAAAGGCAAGCAAGAGACTAGGAAGTTATGGGGTAAGAAAGATCCTGACAAATTCCAAAAAGTCTGGAACTGCAGAAACTGAGGTATTCCCTGAAAAATAGTTAGTAGCAAACAGACCTGGTATCCATATCCATTATAAGGGGGAGCATATCCCATTGGCAAGGCACCAAATAAAGACGGATGTTGTGAATCAGTGTTAGGCATAGCTTGCGATTGTGCTTTCTGAGCCCTCCGAGCCTGCCTTTCCTTTTCTGTATCTGCCCATTTGACAACCAAAGGAACACTTGAACCCTAACAAAGCAAGAGATAGTGATCAGACTGCATGTCACTAATTCATGCATCCATATTATTGCTGAGTTCTCAGGTGCTAAAAGGGTTTACAGATACTGTCCCCTCTCCCCTCAATCCTCCAATAACTTTATAAAAAAAAAGTCAATATTAAAACGTGGAATCTCGTTGCTACAACATCTGTCAATAAAGTGACAACATAAAATGGAAGATAAGTTTTGATTTTAAATTTAAAATTTGTTTAAAGGGAAAAATATATTGCTGCAAATTTATGAACAGTTATATACTTTCACCTTGTACAGCCTATTCAGGAAATACAGATTATGGTTATTCAAGTTTGGAGAAAGCTACAGAAATTATTTTAACACGCAAATTCGTGACGCAATTCTGATCTGCCATACCAAAATAATTAGCATGCCCCCACTGAAGTAACTAAATGACCAATTTTACTGGGCAGGTCCATGATGTTACATTATGTAACAGAACAACCTTATCTAACATGTGAGTTCAATTTGATAGCCAACATTGATTAAAAAAACAGAGACAGGAAAGGGTGACTTTTCCCATCACATTATTAACCAGCAAAGAATTAAAGTTGGGCTCTGACTAGAAAGAAGAGTAATTGCTTGAGCTTGAGAACTATCAGTCCAATTAGCCAATAAAGCTCACCTCCATTTTATGCTTTCCATTGATGTCCTCCAGGGCAGCAAGGGCTTGTTCTTTTGTCTCGTACTTCAAAAAAGCACAGCCTACCAATTAATTAATCGACATCAGCAAGAACAGTAAAGTTCAGTGCTTCACAACAACAGCCAGATAAGAGATCGGGAGTACTTTTGCTTGTTTGTTGAGAACCTCTTAGTATTTGCAAGTCCTTTATAGTTCCATATTTAGAGAATAAATCAGATACTTCAGCTTCAGAAACATTTTTTGGAAGCATACCAACAAAGAGTTTGTGTTCTGGATAGCAAGAAGAACAAAAAAGAATCATAATGTAACAAGATAAAGTAAATAAGACAGTGAATAAAATAACAGTAATCAGATAAGGCAATGAGGAATCTTGCTGCAGCAATCCAGAGTAATGATCTTAATGGCAACTAATCAACAGTCAATGATATTATATTACACCTAGCCTTTCCAACTCGCCATCTGCATACTTCACTTGTAACGGACTAGATGCCTGAATTGGACAGAAAGAACAGGATGCATTTGAATTAGAGAGACAATGAGATGAACGCATCAGAGAGTAAGAAAAATAAAAGCACTGGTCATACAAAGCTAGCACTGATCAAGGGCCGCATTGCAGGTAATTAGATTCCAAAAAAAGCAGCTCTAACACTTTCACAGAGATATTTAACAAAAAGAAGGCATTGGGAGTTAAACCGTTAAAAGAAACAGATTACCCATAGACAGAAAAAAGGCTAGGCCTAAACAGAAATCCTGATTAACCGAAGTACCTTGGCCAGCAAAATCCCAGATTGCATAACTATTCATCTATAATAACTGTAATTGAGAAACGGTATAAATAACCATCAAATGTCGAAGATCAATGGTGAACATATGTTGGAAATTTAAAAATAATCCAGTATAATGAACTAACAATATCAATGTTTTTTTAATGACGATTGACTTTACAAGGAAATTTAAACTATTCAAATAACTCTTAACATTCCATCACACCTTATTCCTGTCGAACTTAGTTTCTGGCACAACTTCCTTAAAATACATTCTTCAAAACAATTTCCATTTTGGTTTAGAATCTCTCAACATTTTCTGTCTTCTACAAATTTTATAATGTATGAAGTGATTCACCCATTTATCTTTTTGTTGCCATCTAAATCCACAATTACCATAATTTACCCTCTCATCGCCAATATCCAATAAAAGTGCATTGTTAACTGCCGATCATGATATCCATTTGTCAAATTCAACTTCTTTTCATCCCTCTAAAACACCGACCCCTTTCCAATATACAATTAGCATCATCACAATACTCTCGTTAACTAAACCGGTCCTCATTGTAACAACCGTACTCTAACACGGTAAAATTCACACATGCTGCAAGCATATTCCACTACTGTAAATCACTGAGAATTGTTTTCACATGATTATCATGCTGGTAAATAATAACTAACTTAACAATCGTCAACATCAGAATATCAAACACAGTAGAAACGATTCCATGATTACATTTACCCAAAGTCAACCACAGTAAGCAATCGCGGAAACTAAAAAAAAACTACTCGAGTGGTTTGCCGGGATCGGAGATTTCATCTACAATACAATGTGATAGAAAACAAGAAAACAGCAAGTAGTAAACTATACATGGAGAGATCAAATTAAAGAAAGAACTAACCCCGGGCAATGTTTTCTTATTATGACAAGCATTAACTGCCTTGTCTGCTTCTTGTCTGGAAGGACATATTAGAAAACAACAACCTAAAAATAAATAAAAATTAGGGTTGTAAGAGTGACTGCACATTACGAATCTTGAATCGAAAGGGAAGAAATCAGGAGAATGCGAAGAAACTAAAGCAAGTAAGCAACCTCTGGAAGCGCGAGTTGTCTTGTCTTTAATGATGTTGACTTCGTCTACCAAAGCGAAGTCTTTGAACATTGCCAGAAGCTCAGCTTCTGTCATGTTCTTTGGTACTTGACCCACAAATAGCTTCACGCTCTCTTCATTACTGCTGCTGCTGCTACTGCTTGATTTCTTCTCCTTTTTACCCTCCGCCATTACCAAAAAAAATATAAAAGAAAACACTCTCTCCGTCCCTCTCCGTTCGTGTTGGTGTTCTTGTGACTCTCCCTCTCTCCCTCTCCCTATCTGTCTAGAATTCACTGGCTTTGTTTCTCTCTCTAGATTTCTCCTTGAAATTTTGGGTGATTTCGTCGTCGCATGGAAATTGGGGGTTTTCTGGATGGCAAAGTTGGATCTTCGATGGATAAATTATAATTAAAGAGTTGCAATTTGGGCATCGACTTTCGAGTGATTTACGACTCTGACCTTACAGCTGTTCGAGCTATAGGCTTCAAACACCCATGCTCGTGCAGTTATTTGACATCTCGATTCAACCGCTAGTCGGCTTAAATTACTACAACGCCCTTCCTCTCTGTTTTTTTGTTTTTTCAATCATTTCTCTTGCATGGCAATTGGCAGGGTGATTTTCTTTCTCTCGGGTCCTATTCCCCGAAAAGGGCAAAAAGCCTCTGATGATTGCCAAAAAGGGATGGGTTTTTTTCGGCCTGGGATTGACCCCTCGAATTACATAAATAGTAAAATCACTTATTTTTCTCTCTTCGTTTTAACTGCTCAGATGATTTTCTTTGACTAGTTTTCCACGCCCGTACTGAATTTTTCCTTTTATTCTCTCCTCTGAAGAGGGCGTCCGATTTTTTTTATTTTTTTTTTAAATTTATTTACGCGTATGTGTTGGCCCGGGGAACAGCCTCTTTTATCGGAAAGATTTGGATTTTTTTAATTGAAATCTCTTCTCTTTTATCTTTGTTGGTACATTGGTAAAAAAATAATTTCTTGTCATTTTCTCTAAAACTGAAAACCCATGTGATAATTCGAAAAAACAATTTCACTCATCAATCAAACTCCAACATGAGTTAGTGTACTCTCCATTATTTGGTTACTATCCTTAAAAAAATAGAAATAGTGAAGGCTCGTACACAAAAGAGGACGATGATATAATTGTATTTGATAGTAATATATAAGATAAAAATAATTATTTTTGTATTTTATTTAATTATAATGAAAAAACATTATAAAATATAAAAAAAATAATTATTTTACTATTAATATGTATTGTTTTTAAACTTACATATTTAAAAATAGTGATTAGATATTATTTTGTTTACTTTAGTTCATAATGAGTTTTGAAATTAATAATTTTACAATAATTATATTTATAAAATCATGACTGATTTGATGGGTTGACCCGAGGCATTGCTTCGGTCAACCCCTGAGTCGGGTTTTAAAATTATGATAATAACTATTTTTATCCATACAATAACCCGGGTTGACCCTCTTGATCCGTAACTCGAGCTTTTCCTTGGGTTTATCTCCAAATCAATTTTTAAAACTATGATAATAATCATTTTTATTTTATGTTGATTCGGGTTGACTCAGGTTGACCCTTTTGACACATGACTCGGGCCTTACCGAAGTCCATTCTCGAGTTGGGTTTCAAGAATATGATAATAAGTATTTTTTTCTTTACATTAATTCGGATCAATGATCAGCCCCACTTGTGATCCAGGTCTTGTCTCGGGTCGATCGCTAAATCGAGTTTTAAAACTATAATAATAATTATTTTTATTTTTATGTTAACTAGGGTTAGCTCGACCAGTGACCCGGGTTAAGAGCTATTTAATAAAAAAAATTAGGCATGACATGGTGGCTTAAAAATTAAAGAGACTGTAATAGAAAAAAAATGAAAATAGAGAGATCAAAAAGAATTTTGTCGTGATAATTTTAAATAGACCATCATAAGAAATCAGTTGTTAATTTGATAAAAAAGATAAATTGATTATTTTTTTTAAAAAAAATACCGTGTAAATTAAGTCCACAATGCGCTCACTATATCTTTTTTTTTCAAAACTATAGTCTTTCTTAAGTCTATAGTTTGTTGAAGTAGACTCACTTATTTTCCTACAGTTGTTAAATTGATTATTATTTGTTGAAGTAGACTCACTTATTTTCCTAGAGTGATTAAAATCAAGTCCCTGTAATTAATGCTATAATCAACCCAATCGAGTCCTTATCCTGGCTCCAATTCATAGCGATGAATAATTTCTATGCCTCCTCCTTGCGATATACACCAATTATATATATATAGAAAATGTGTCACCATTTGACTTTTGGGTTTGAGAATTGCTCATGATGAAGTGAGGAGATGCTCAGAGATGTAACAATTCTCCTTCATTGCGACAATCAAAGGCCTAAGGCTCTAAGCAAGTCAGCCATTAAAGTGACCAGCATGCAGGTCGACCCCAGGGACCCATGGTGCTTGCTTGTGTTTATTGCAGCAATATAAGTGTGACAGAGTTCACTCCAATGAAAAAGACAAGTCTCAAGTCTCCCCTAAATCTGCCATGCGTGTCTTTCTTTCTTTCTTTGGCCTGTATATTGCTGCAATGAACACAAGCAAGCAAGCACCATGGGGTCGACCTGTGTGAATTTCGCAAATCTACTGTTACACGACCTCAAGGCTTTATCTAGATCTATAATTTGTTGTGGACAAAAGAAGCGTTGTCTTTTTCTCTCTTTCACCTGCAGAATAAATAAAGAAACACCAAATCCACGCTTGGCGGCAGCTCTATTTTGAAGCATGTGAGTGAAAAGATACGACCAGCAAGAATTGCAAGAAAAGGAGCCTTTCTTTTTTTGAGCTAGTCATAGGAAGCCGATTCCTGCAAGAATCGGGCAAACGTTTGCCAGTCAAAGTGGTTCAAATTATCTGACTGGGCGGAGCTTTAATTTAATGCCTTCAGCATGTGCCTGTGTCTTCTTGTGACGTTATTTTATTTTATTTTCGGCAAGACAATCTTCCCTGACATGCCCATGTGTACGCTGCAAGCTGTATACGTGCATTCATTTACTTACGATGGTGGTTTTCTCAGGTGGAGAAGAGCCATGGATTTGAGGAGCAAAAGCAACTTTAGGAACTTCTACTTTTACCTCGTCCGTGCAGGGCGGAGAAGCAGAGGCCTCGCTCTTTTCTATTCCTGGGGTAATTTGACTTTGTAGTTTTTCAGTTTCGAAGTCAATGTAATATTTCTCACCCACGAAAGAAAAGGACCCTCTCAGCTTGGAGTTTCACTTGAATTTTCTTGCAACCACACGCTGCGCGATCCAAAATCTATGAATTTGAACTCGAGGAACAAAGAGCGTGTTTGTCGCCAAGTCCGTTAAAAATTTATTTACTTATTTTAAAAAATTATTTTTAAAAAATAAAAAATTATTTTAATATATTTATGAACGAAAAATATTTTAAAAAACAATCACTATTATAATGTCAAATAAGTTCTTAAGCTTGGTGGGATTATTTGGCACACAAAGTGTCCATTTAAGAGTATTAGATGTTGCATTTCAAAATATTTTTCGCTTAAAAATACATTAAAATAATAATTATATTTTTACTTTTTAAAATTTATTTTTAACAACAACACATCAAAACAATACAAAGATGTTTTAAAATAAAACCATCACCACAATATTAAATACACTCTTAATCTTGGTGGGATTATTTAGCATACAAAGTGTCTATTTGGGAACGTTAGATATTGCATTTTAAAATATTTTTCATTTAAAAATATATTAGATAATACTTTTTATTTTTTTTAAATTTATTTTTAATATTAATATGTAAAAAAATAAAAAAAATACTAAAAAAATAAATTTTGACACGCTTGGAAACCCTGGGAAGCAAAGGAGTAGCTAGGTAGGGGGTGATTGTTTTCTTTGTTTTGTCTTCTCAAGTATACGCAAAAGGAAAGTTGATGACCAAAAAATGGGAGTGTCATTTTCAGCAGAAAGCGTGCGAGGGTGGGGAACAAGAGGGGTAGTTTTGTAATTAGGAATACGAGGATAGAATGGTAGTTTAGCATGAAAAACAGGTCATAGAGATAAGAACGCCAGACTGTCCCGCCAACGCCAGTTCCTTGTTGCTCTTTATTATGTTACACCGCCGTCCACCTCAGCCCCCTCTCGCGCACATACTTGCTTATGTGTAGCTGGCAAGGTTAAAAACTTAAAATAGCTAAGATAAATTGCATTTCTTTCTCTATATTCTCATAAAATTATAATTATAACTAGCAATAAAGATGTCGATCACCAATTAATCTAATCAAATAGTGTTTTCAGATTAGAGATGGCTTTCCAGAGTTTTCTAGGGTTTTTTTAGGTTAAAACAAATTGAAATTTAGATTTTTTAAATAAAAAAATCATACATTTTCCGACTATGATAAATGACTAAAATTTAAATAAAAAAATAACAAGTGTTTAATTAAAAAAATAAAAGTGACAACTTGTCAACCATTAAAATAGTAAAGAAAAATAAAGTGTTTGTTTTTTTAAATCCATCCGTGTTTAATTTTTTTTTTAACCCAAACATACAAATATGTTCTTTGAAGCTCATACACCTGGTTTTTTTATTAGACAATCATTAATATATATTTATTTATAAATTTTAAAATATTTTTTTAAAATAAATTTATGAAAATTATATTTAAGGAATCATCCAATTATACCATAGTTCTCAAAAAGATTATAATTTTTTATAGTAATATTAATAGTGATTTTATGAATAATTATATATAACCTAATATTTAGATTTTTTAAAAAGAGAATAAAATATCTATTTTGTTATTATAATTTTCTCATATTAGTTATTTTTATATTTGTTAAGGTACATAAAAATGATTAATGATTTTTTTATTAAAATTTATTTTTACAACTATAATAAGTTTTGTTTAAAAAACAATAATTCTGATAAAAACATAAATATTTTTATTAACAAGACACCTTTTCCTCCTCATTTCAAATCATAAGAATTTTTATGAATATTTTAATTAGTTTTTATTCATAAATCATGTCATTAATAAAAAAAAAAGATACGTTATTATAAAAAAAAATTACATGAATAAGAAAAGATAATTTTGACTAAAAAAGTACATTAATCCTCTAATTTTTATCATTACCTTACTTATTCCTATAAATATCTATTTTAATTTATATATAATTAAATAAAAATAATTCTCAAAAAATGCTCCATAACAAAGGGTTTATTTAACTATATATATAAATATATATATATATGGCTATTTCATCTGTGAGTACGGGGTGTCATTGAATTTGACTGTGTCCAATTTTTAATTTCATCTGTTGACAGATGGAAACAAACCCGTCATCACCAACTATGCATGCACTGATGAATAGCCATTTTGATAGTTGCCGGATTATTGTTTTCTAAAATATTTTTTTATTTAAAAATATATTAAATTAATATATATGTTTTTATTTTTTAAAATTTATTTTTAATATCAATACACTAAAATAATTTAAAAATAAAAAATTAATCTCTTTAAAATCAATTTTCCACCGCAAAAAATGAATAAACAGGATCCAAGTGCTGGGTGGATTGGCAGCTAGCCAGTAATACTAATAACAGAGGCAGCAAATGGTTTTATGGTAATGGGACCCTTAAAGTTTGTCTCCCATGGTGGAATCTCTCTCCCATGTCAAAGAGGGTATGATAGTGACCTCAGTTTTTTCGTTTCCGAACTAGCTATTTGATCATATGGATTTGACCACTTGTTGCCCGAGACATGAAAAAAAGTGGCCATAGCATTGCATTGTTTGTCGTCCTATGGATGGACTTTCCGGCCACACTTGATCACAATACTAATATAAAAAACCTTAATTTTTCTTTTTATTTACATAATGTTCAAACCAGATTACACACATCTCGATTAATTTTATGAGCCCTAAAATTAACGACCATGTAAGCCTCTAGTGGCTCTAAAAAAACTCGAACTCGTAACTATTAAAAAACAAATTTAAGACCTGACCAATTAAACTACCCCTCAGAATTAACAAAAACCCTAACTTGATATCAACAGCGCAAATGTAATTGCTACTATTGTTTTTTTTTTTTTTTTCCTTATACTCAGCTTAGTATTATCTCGTTAAAATCCAATGTTTTGGTTGGTGAAATCAATAAAAATTAAAAAAGTTGTATAAGTCTCTATTTAGAATTGTATTTCAAAAAGCATTTTATTAAAATTAATTAATTTATTTAAAAAAATTATTTTTTTTATATTTTTAAATTATATATTGTCATTAAAAAATATTATTTTAATATATTTCCAAACAAATTATATTTTAAAAAATAATTATTATTATACTCTAAAACACACAACACACTCCAGGACAGAATAACACACTCCAGGACAGATGCGGCAGGGCTAGCTCAGGCTACTGTGGGGATCTGAACGGGATATGGTACTTATACAGTAGCAGCAGCTGCATACTGATCTTACTCCCAGGAATCAAAAGATGACAGAAAAAGGCATCAACGCTGGTTTAATCTAGAAATATTGGTTTTAACCCTGGTATCCAGATCAAAGACTACTAGCTGCTGCAGTAGAAATTTCAAGTAAAATGTTGCCTTACGTTAACTGTCGGGGGAGAGCTGGAGCTTGCTTTTAAGAAACACCCAAAAAAGAGTGAGAATGGAAAGTTATTTGTAACTAAAGCAAATCACAGTGTTGTTGATAATACACAATACCAACAAGGCCACTAATTGGTCCTTAATTTTACCTCCAACTGGTACAGGTCGACCTCATAAATCTTCCCATTTATTTCTCAACCATAAATTGATGTTCAGGAAACAGCCAAGGGAGAAGAGAGCGATGGTACGATTATTTCTGTAGAAAAACCAGATACAATGGTTATCATCTAATTTCCTACTCTGATTACAGCAATTCAGGAAGGCTCATATGCCTGATGATACAGTCCGACCCCAGGGAAAAACATGTGCATTGATCAAAATAAATATACAACTCAATCAAATAAATGCAAGTCTCACCAGAACCCAAATAAATATTGGTCCCCAACTCAAATGGCCAAAAAAATAATCTGCTATCAGAATCATCTCGTGCAAACCCTCCGTCTGAACTTGCTGAGAGGGCTGCTTTTCTTCACTTGAATAAAACCACGGAAGTCAGGTATTGGGGAATGACTGTAAATGGACATTCCCTCCCCTAGATGGCATCCAATCCGGCAAGCTTGCGCAGCTCCTCACATAGTATAAATGTAATTGTAGTTTGCGGACCCAATCTTGCAAATATTGCAAAGCCCCTACAAAGGTTTAAAAGTTAACACCCTAAACGCACATGCAGAGACACACACAAGAAAAAAAAAATAAAAACCCTTCAAATACTTCCAGAATGAGTATGAAAGTTGTATCATCTAATCATGATCTACTTGTCTAGTTAAGAGCCCAAACTAGAACCTAGAGGATTTCATCTTAAAATTATCAAGAGACCTAACAATGGCTATTATTGCAGCGAACCAGAGTACCTAGGAGATTGTGTAGAACCATACATCTTAAATATACATGCACCTGGTTAAAAACGCAATGCTCATGGAGGCCTAGATAAGAATCTCACCCCTTGTAAAGTGCCCTAGGGCCTTCTTTAAGCATAACCTGAAAACTCAAAACACAAAGGTGTCAGACATGAAAGCCAATTTTCCCTTGCAAAGACTCATTAACAAACCCCGACCTTACTCCACACATCACAGAAACATTAGACAAACTCCTTAAAGAGGGGAGAAACAAAAGCAAAATTAACAGCAGTTTTTCACCAATCTTCTCTCTTTCCCAGTAGAAACTCATGAAACTATTGTGTCATGGATCATCAATTTGGACAGCAATAAATAGTCAACTGACAACTATACAAGTAATCAAGCAAGATCAGCATCCTGTGTAAGGAAGCCACAATCTCTGGAATGCATATGGTTGTATGCTCAGCAGTGATGGAGGATCCACAACCATAAGCCCACAGCACCAGCAGTAAGGAAAAGAGGCCAGTTCCCACACAATAAACAATAATCCAAATTACTATCGTCTGAAAACCTGCCTGTCAGCTTACAAGTTGCAAAAAGCACACATAAAGCTGTCCAATTCCAGTTGTACATTAATGCTAGCTGCAATTTCTTACCCTTTCCTTCACAAACTATTTCAGTTATTAATACTAGTATGCAAAACCCGTCCAATCCAAAAAATGCCTAGGGGTATTCAACGGAAATAAACAGTGCAGATAGAAAAAAGTTCATGATCATAAATTAAAGTGAGATGAGCATGTGAAAGAACAAACAAATCTGATACCTGATATGCACAATGAAATCCATTTTTATAGTTTCCAACTGTTTTAGATTCTCGTTGCAGCATGAGGCGGGTTTTAATCATGTCCATAGGTGCAGTTACAAGGGTACTCACTGTTCCAGCAACTGTACTCGAGCTTCACAAGACAAGAAATATTTTTAGGTAGCACCCACATGAATAAAAAGGAAAAGCACATGCTTATCATGTATTAACTAAAAATGAAGTGTGCTTGAAAGGTAGTGGTGAAACAAAGTTCGTTCCACAGGTTACTTTGGGAAAAAGCATCAGGAAGGAAAAGCTTTACAGGTTATGAGCATGAAAAAAAAATGGCGATGCTTCAGTTTTGACTTTCTACAGGAACTGGATGATCCTATCTGTTATCTACCTTCTATTTCCAACTTCCCATCATTATAATAAATTCGTGCATCTATTAAGAGAGATAGGGAAATAAAAGCTTCAAATGGTGCCATACAGTAGATGTAGATGAAATCCTTCATCCAGAGGTGTCCACCTAATTAGAACCTGCATAAATGGAAAACTGAAGAAATTTTTAATATGGGAGAATGAAAAGAAAAATAAAGGCAACCAGTTTAGACTTCAATTAAACAAAAATCAACAATTTTGTAAACTATAGAAATTACTTCATGTATCCAGAGTGAAAAAAGAGTATGCTTAGAACTTGACCTGCTTCGTTTCATCATATGTTGCCAGTTGTGATGCAGTCAAAGCAGCAGCTCTCACCATAGCAGGGCCAACCCCCTTCCAAAGAGCTCTTATTCCCTCTTCAGAAACAATTGTACGCATTTCCGCCATTGGTCCTCCTTGTCTCTGATTTGAATTCATCTGCAACCGGACCTGATGAAAAACAAAGTTAGAATCCTAGATAAGATTTCAGATGAAAAGTTCCAGAATGCCTAACATGATTGCATACCTTCAGAACTTCGACTGGATTAGTAAGTGCAGTTGCAACTGCACCAGAAAATGCTCCTGATGCAATCTTAAGTAAGATATTGGTGGACCCAAAAGCCAAATTACAGGCATACTTCGAGGGTTCATAGAGGCCTAAACGTAGACCTCCATAAAGAACTGACCTAATCAATGCAGGCATCAACCCCAGATACAAAGCCTTTGGCCCTTCCTTTTTCAATACTTGAACAGCCACTTGTCCCTGTACATGTAAGGAAACCCAACATCAATATCAGCTAATCAACCAAACAATTGCAATTACACTAAATGATTGGCATACCATTCCAGTCAAGGGGCCTCTCCGGCCAACAAGTTGCATTTGTAGTCGAACCTTGAGCACATCTGTTTTTCAAGTTGAAGTATGAGATAGTTAAGTATTCAATAGCGATAATACAACTTCCACACATATTTCTTCTAAGTTACTTTTTGTATAATTTTGAAAAACGTTTCGAAGGATAGATTCTACAGCATCTATAAGTAATCGATCGCTAAAATACTTGTTAAGATCTATACTACTATATTTCTGAACAATTTCTCTACTAATTCTGAGAAAAGTTATTCAAATAATGAACAAGAAGAACCAAATTCAAAAGCTAGCAGTGTACCATTCCATCCACTTTCTCGCTTTCACATAGATTGTCATCATCCAAGGGTATAGTGAGTAAAATTTGCAGCTTGAATGGTCAGAAGTCTGCAGTGCATGTTCAAAATCTCAGTTGGCTTCCTATGCCCTAAGGCTAATGCATCCCATTTGCAGAAAAGAATACACATAAATTTGAAGAATGAATATTTTCATATAGCTGTGGAAGCTAATTAGATGGCAAATTGCACCTTTTCAATCCATTTAAAAACCATTTGTTTTATTGCATTTTCCTTTTCCTTTTCTTTACCTCCCATGAAGAGAGAACAATACAAGAAAACAAAGTTCTGCACAGACCATCTAGCGAGCATGCCTAATTGCATTATAACATACATCATTAAGGTCACTGCAAACAGCTCTGAGATTTTAAAACGCCATTTCCGATACATGTCTTAGTTAATTTACTTTGAGATGCAAAATCGCAGCATTCGAGCCCAATCTTGACACAGAGGGAAACAACACAAGAAAGATAGCAAGTACGAGCAATACAGAATTCTACCAAACAAGATCACCACACAAGAACCCTAATTCAAAATTTTATTACTCAATATTTTTTCTAATCAAAACTCAATATTTCAGCTCTTCTAGGCTGCTTATATACCAGGAAAAACATCCTAAACAAAGCTGAAAAAATATTAAAATTTCTATACCAAATAGGAAAAAGAATTCTAAATCAACTAGGAAAATATGACAAATCCCGAACAGTAACTTCTAGTACTTATTTGAAGGCCTTTTAGACCTCAAATGGCTACAAAATTTTAATTCTACCGAAACAAGGCCTCTAGAATGTATTGGAAAAATTTCAACCCGATTCAATGGTTGGATTGAAAGTTATGTCCATTAACATTGGGCTGCACATTAGGGAAAAATCTCCGGCATCAAAGCTTGAATCGAGCCACAGTTCCAATGTGCTATTGTGTTGCAAACCAAACCTCAACCTCTCCAATCACACTAACAAATTAAATAAGATTCTAGTTCCTTTTACTAGGAATTAATCACATCCCTTTTACAGGGAATTTATAGACAAATCATGATCGCACGACCAATGGGGGGAGGTGAGCCTTCATTCATCTTTCCGAGATTTGATCATATGATTCAATAAAAAAGTGAAATAAATTTACAAGCAGCACGTCATTAAATATCTTGGAATGAATGAAACCTGGGAAGCATAAAACCGAATGCAAGGAAATCACAAATCATAAAAATGTATTATTAAAATGAATCAAAAAAGAAAAATCAAGGAAGAGAAGAAGAACCTAAGGGGTGCGTGATGGCGGTGGCAACAGCAACGGAGAGTCCACTAGTAGCGAAGTGAGATACCATTTGGGAAGACGAGACTGGCCATTTCTGCTTCTCCTCTGCCACTTTAACGACAAAAGAATCTAGAGCATCGAAATTGATTTATATAAAAGAAGGGAAAGAAAGGCAAGCATGAAAGATCTAACAGCAACAGAAATGAAAAGAAACCTGAATTCCTGGGACTCGAATGGGGATGGCTGCCATCCATCTCTTTCCTTTCCCTCCACCTTTATTTTTTCTTTTTCTTCCGGCGGAAAGAAGAGTATTGGGGATATTTTCTTTTTTTAATGTTTTCGAACAAGCGTCCCCTGTCTTTTTTTAATTTTTAGTAACTACAAAAAAGTTTAATACCAATTTTTCTAACAAAGCTACTATAATTACAAATTTTAAGAAATAAAAAAAATCAAACAATATACAACTGCATCTTGGTTTTTTTTTTTTTTAAAAAAAAAAATACATTATGTTACATATATGTGGTTTTCTTTTAACAAATAAAGATAATGGAGAAAATTGTAAATCTTAATTAAGAAAATTAAAAATTAAAGGGATAAAATAAGCATAGTTTTTAGACCCGGTCCAAGATCTAAATTCCGGATTTTGATCGGGTTGTCCGGGTTAATTTTTTTTAAAATCAAAACGACATTGTTTTAGTAAAAAAAACAAAATCAACAGTTTTTGACCAAGTTTTGCCGGGTCACACTAGGTTTTTTTTTTCTTATTTTTTTTTAAATCTGACCCGGTTCCAGCCCTGAGTCGACCCGTCGGACAACGCTTTAAAACTATGAAAATAAAACATTTAATTAATTTCACAAATTTTGTACCTTTATCCAAAACCATGTAGACTCATGACTTAAATATTCAAATGAGTAGATGAATACTGTCAGGAGTGTATTGTGAAAATTTATTTTAATAAAAAATTATTTTTTTATACCTTTATATTATTTTAATATATTGCTTAAAAAAAATGTTTAAAAAACAACACCAACAACTGATCATAAGTATCTCTTGAAATTGTTTTTCCCTCACGACCTGATTTACAAGGAAGAAAGGATTTGCTTTCCATCATGACCTGATTTACAAAAAGGGTCTTAACTACTTGGTAACCTCAGTTTCACTACCACATTTACAACTTGCATTTGTTTTACAAAAAGAGCAGCAACTGATTATTCTGTTTAGGAAAAGACAAATTCAGCACCATCTCCTTCACCTCTTGCTCACTCGATTTCCCTTGGCTTCATTCACAAAGAGTCGATGCCTGTCATAAACAAAGTAAGCATCAGTAGCAAAGCAAGAAGGTAAACATGTCAATGAGAGTAATAATACCCTCATGTACTTGATTGAATCATCCAAATGTGGGTCTTATATATATGCCCTTTACAACGAACTGTCTTGTGAAGTAGGCAGATTGAGCCCAAGATGAGCAAATCTATCGCAATCCTTCATCCAGCCAGTAAGCAGAAGTTCAAGTGTGCTCTTAAGTTAGTTTCCTAAAGCACTGAGACCGAAATGACTTTTGTTATTACTGATGCATCGAAGCTATTACAAATCATTGATGAACAGAATTTCACCAGGTTGGGTGATCAAATAAAATCATCCCCTTGCCTAAGGTGCAACAAGCATGCATCTTATCTCTGTGCGTGTGTATTCACACTATGTAATTTGATATTCTTGCCAGACGGTGGACAAGTTCTGACCTCTCATATTCTAATTTCTGGATAACAATCCCATTCAATAGAAGCTCTGAGCTGTAAACTGCTGCTCCTGCAACCAGGTTAGATCAAAATTCTTATCACAAAACTGAGATAAACTTTTGTGGAGGAGAAAATGGAATTGTAGATGCCAACCTTTATCAAGAAGTGGCACACAAATTGCATGATCTTCTTCACATGAAAGAATCAATAGATCATCTGGAATTTTCAAAGCAAATATCTGACTTTTCTCCATGATCTGCGTAGCATTGCTCAGAAACTAACTCATTTAAAGAGGTGCAAAGGCAATAAAAGAGATGCAAGAAAGAAAAAGGGAAACAAATCCCTACGGCCGTAAGGGTGATAAAATGCCACCACTGAGACTACTAGCTGTGGAATTGCATAATATTCATACCTGGCCATGAAGAGCATTGACCAAGCTAGTTATCATTTCTTTTTCAGGTTTTATATTTGGTGTAATGAAGACTCTTTGACCCTGTGCCCATGAGCATCCCAACAACATGAGACAATAAGGATATGAGTTTCGAAGCAAGCAAAAATGTATGTCTGGTTTGAGCAAAATCACCACAAGCTTAGAGAAACACCTTTAGAAGTGGTTGTTGGTTTGCACGAGCCAGTGAAACAGGCAGGCTAAAACCAATATCCTTTTCCTTCTTCGCATCTCTTAAGATAAAGTTTTTCTCATCAATAAGGAGGCTTGCTTGCCCGCAGCTCTCAAGCCATAAATGAGTCACCACTGGTTTACCAAGAGCAATAGCTTCCAACATGTTCCTTGTACGCACAAATCTATCCACTACAAAGTGTGTAGCATCCGCTAAAGATGATGCCACGGAAATGCCAAGCCTTGCCAAGATCTGTTATAATAAAGAGAGCACATATGTAACTAGTAAATGATCACGCTATTGGTTGGAAAAGATACAGAAGCTACCTTTTTCTGCTGCCTGATGATATCATCACCTAAATGCTGGCTAAACAGAACTCCTAAATATGCCGTATCTCGTCGTTTCCTCAGATCCTTCCATCTGGAACCAGGTAATGACTTGGGATTGCCTAATCTAATAAGCTTTTTCATCGGGGATGATCTGGGAAGGTTTATGTTGAGTGGTTTTCGGGGGTGGTCTTTGCCATCAGCTATGGTGAATGGGGTATATTGGCTAGTAGCTATATTTAAATGACTTGGCAGTCCACGTCGTGTTCTTTTACCTTTGGGATAGCTCCACGCATTCAGCTTTAGCGAACTGTTTGAGGTAGATACCTCCATGCTAGCAAGCTTTTCTTGGCTCAGTCCATTGATTCTTCCTCCTTCAGATGTGTTGAAACAAAATTTGGGACATCTTCCTGTAGTGGTCGAAATTTTGGATGGTTTCGCAACCAAATGACTCCTCTTTCTTTTGTATGTAATTATACTACCCTCCATGAAATCATCTGTCCTTACCCCTGGATTAGCTGACCCACCATTAGTCCTTTTGAATTTGGCTCCTAACGTTGGATGCGAGTCTTGGGAGGCAAAAGGATCCTGTAGTATCTGTTGTTTGGCAGGTGAAATGCTTTCAACTGACGCTGACAAACTCCCATAGTTGTCACGTTCCTTAATTTTGTTTCTCCTCGCAGGTTCCTCATCCTTTCTTTGGTCAATAGTCTTACGAGATGTTGTGGCTGAACTTTTGGTTGCATAGATAAAACTCCTACCAGTTAACTCCCCAACCAAGGGTTTGCTTCTTTTCCTTTTTGTTGTTTCTGACAAGTCACGATGCAACTCCTGATGACTAGGCTGTTTCCAAGATGAAACAGAAGCTCCCTTTCTAGCATAAACCTTTCTTTGCTTTGGCACTCTTGTGATGTCCTCTAGACTGCAGAGAACACCTTTTTCATAGGAAAGTTCCTTTAAATGAACTTTACTATTTGTTACATCTTTTGAAGAATCTACAAGAGGGTCGTTAGGATCTTGAAAAGCCTCACCAGCACTGCTATCAGCTGGGGGGCCGTAAAATAAAGCTTCCATGGCTTCAGCAGCTATTTGGGTGTTACAACCAATATCCAACGTGTCTGATGTATTTCTTTCATCACTGCAAATTTCCAACTCGTGCCCTGATGCAAGGTCAAAAAACTGTTCCATTGGCTTATTGTCAGAAGTATTTTCAGATATAAATTCATATTCTTGTCCTGTTCTGTATGTCTCTTTCACACTGTGGCCTGCAACCCTTGAATCTGTGTGGGGTGAACTTGTTACTTTCTTATGAAGATCTTCATAATTCTCTTCACTGTCATTATCTGATCTGCAACCTCCTTTACCATCAATATACCCTGCCTTCTGATGCCTTGGCACATATCTCTGCTGGCAGCCTCCACAATCAAAAGACTCATCCATCCTCTTGCTAAAGAAATCAACCCCTCCAAAGGTCTTATGTTTACAAATTGGGGTTCTGGTTTTGATACTTTTGGCCAAATTTCGACAGCCTTTTGCACTCAGAACAGGAGGGGATTTCTTCCTGACAGTGTTTCTGAGCTCAGTTCTAGGAGAAAAGTTCACATCATTATCTGATAGGAAGTGATCCACATAGCCAAGTGCACTAGCTTGAGATGACTCTCCAGGTTCCTCAGAGTCAACATAATTTAACCTTGCAAACTCTTGATCACATGTATGCAATCGAGGACAATCAGTTTTCTCATCGGTGTCTTCAGCATTAATTAAAGCCCCTAAGGTCAGCCAGGTTGGCCAACGAGAGAACATAAAAATTAGTCACTCTACCTCATCAATATAATAGAGGTCTAAATTCATTTATCGAATCAAAACATATATCATCAGAAATCAAGAAAAAAAAAAAGCTAAGCTAAGCAAAACTTTTACTGGATAGAATCATGGAACAGAGACCTGCACCTTTATCTTCACCAGCAGAGCCATCAGAAACAAAATCTTCTGCGAAATCCTTTAGCCACTGAAAACGCGGACTGGGCTGCCTCATTTGTAAGCCTACTACTCCATTTCCTTTAATTCTTGTACCAGTTTCAACATCAGATACCCCATCAGCTGCATTCTCTAATTGGTCTCCATGGATTTCTTCATCCTCACTGTCAGGGATTACCTGGCTCACTAGTTCATGTTTAGCATTCTCAACAGAATCACCAAGCACTTGAGTATAAAAACCAAGTTTCTCCACCTGGGTTTCTACCAAGGGACTATCGAGAACAGCTGTATCATCATCAAAAGTTACGGTATCTTGAAATTGTTGAAGCTGGCCTTGGTTCGCTTCCATTTGTTCACTTCCAAGATATGAAGTAAAAGAAGCAGATTTTCATAAAATAAAAAAAATAAACATTATTATTAAAGTGAAAGAATTCAAGTTATTAAATTAATATATATTATTACATGTAAAGATCGAAATCCAAGAGAAATGAGTTAATGAAATTTCTACATTAAAAAGAAAACGAAATTAGAGGTTGGGAGGAGGAAAATTACCACGTAGTGAGTAAGAAAACTGGGAGCTAAAAATTATGAATTCTGGGATCGGGATTTTTCAATTCACGAGTGATGACCATTGATAAGACATTGTGGTTGATGATGATCAGTTATCAGGGATTTGGGAGGAGGGAATACGAAGATGCTAATTGGCACTTGGGAGGGAATATTTATTTATTTCGCCAGTGGAGTGGAGGGAAAATTATTTCTTGGAAGGTGTTATGATTTATAATTATAAAAATTGAACTTGCAGACAACAAACAGGGCATTTGGTCTAGTGGTATGATTCTCGCTTAGGGTGCGAGAGGTCCCGAGTTCAATTCTCGGAATGCCCCTTATCCTTTTTTTATCTTGTCAGTTTTGCCCTTGCAGGCTAGTTAAATTTACAGCGACGTTTGGGGGGAAGGGGAAAACGCTTTGGACATGCTTGCAGGTTGCAGCGGAGAAAAGATTAAGGGGTTGCCATGCGACACGTCGTTCGTCTTGCTGAAGGGTGTAGACATCATCAAAATAGATGACGAAAAAAAGAGGTGGGGCATTCCGAGAATCGAACTCGGGACCTCTCGCACCCAAAGCGAGAATCATACCACTAGACCAAATGCCCATTTCGGTTATGATCGTATTTATATTTACTATAATTATATTACTCTTATACTTGGAAGGAAATGCAATTTTCAAGTAATTATGGATCCCAACCTTCTGTGATTGAGAAATTTTCTACGCTGATCATCATTTGTGGCCCTTGGATGTGTTTCTTTTATTCGCAACCTAAAAACATTGATGGTTTTTCTATATAAGGTGGTGAATTTCCTTTGTAATGTTTTATATGCTTGATTTTGTCTCTTAAACTAATTAATTAATTTTATTTTACTATATACTGATTCATGTTATTGTTATTATTATTTAATATAGACTAAGTTGTGTATTAAATAAATTGACAATAGGCTTCGTTCAATATAAAATTTAGATTGCATAACGAAGTGGTATTTATGATAGGATCGGTGTTTATGCCTTGTTTTTTAAAAGAATTAGGGAGATTGGCTTGGTGAACTCATGGCAGAATTTACCGAATAAAAATACAGTTATTATTTTAGGGTTGATGAGACCACGATAGTGGTTGTTTTTTATAGTATTTTTTATTTGAAAATATATTAAAATAATATTTTTTTATTTTTAAAAAATTATTTTTGATATCAGAACATTAAAACCATTTGAAAACACAAAAAAATATTAAATAAATAAAAAGATATTAAATATTAATTTATTTTTAAATATTTTTAAACACAAAAAAAACATGTCATGAATAAACCTCCTTTTCTAGTGGTTTTGTTGGCCGTATCTGAATCAGTAACCTCCTTCTTGAATGCTTTCTCTTTTATCTCTGCATCTAAAGCATATGGAAATGATAATATCAGCCAAGAGAATAATGTCCTCTGAATATATAGAATCACAAGTTCATCTGAACTATAGATTGCTTGGAAACTGATGTATGTTCTATTTAATCTTTATTATAATTTTAATTTGTTTCTCACATTGTTTTATCATATAGAACTAATAATTCAACTTTTTTAGTACATGACCAAAGCCCTTTGCAAAAAAAATATATATATATATAATTTGTTGGCTGTGCCATGTGAAAATAGATGAAATCTGTCTAGAAAAGGTTGCAAGACTGTTATTGGACGAGAATCATCACTTATTTGGCTCATGAGCTGGAACCACTAAGAATTATTTTAGATTATCTTCTTCTTCTATAATATATTATAATAATAATAATTATAAGTATATAAGTAAAGTAATTTTTTATGTATTTTTTTAATATATTTTTTCATTCTCCAACTTTGATTTAATTAAAAATTAAATTTTATATTTTTTAAATTTGTTTTATATAAAGATATCATGATTTCATGATCTGAGTTACAAATTTATTAGGTTAATTTGAATTAATCCAATATGTTTTCATTATAATATTTTATGTGGAGATTGATTCGACCAGCTTAATTTGAGTTTGGTTGTGGTTGTTTTTTTAATTTTTTTTTACTCGGAAATGCATCAAAATAGTATTTTTTTTATTTTTAAAAAATTATTTTTGATATCAGCATATTAAAATAATATAAAAATACTAAAAAATATTAATTTAAAGTAAAAAAAAAATAGCATGATCCTAACCCTCAAGATACATTCTCCTTTTCCATGTACCAACTTCATAGCAATTGTGAGGAGATTTTAATCTTCAATCAAAACTATCTTTACAAATTAAATTTTGAGCTCGTTTATAATAACATAATAATTATTTTTAAAATTATTTTTTTATTTAAAAATATATTTAAATAATAATTTTTTATTTAAAATTTACTTTTAATATTAATACATCAGAATAATTAAAAAAAACCAAAAAATTTCAAAAGCATTTTTCTACATAAAAAAACAACTTTTTAACTACTCCCTTGTCTGCCACTCAATCAAACAACTTTTTGACTACTCACATGTCTGCCACCATCTGTAATCTGCTAGCATTCCTTACTCTTCCTCCTCACCTCTCTCTACACTAACCAGTGGTTTGACTTGCTTTCAAAAACCCTCAAGCACACACACTCAATATTTGTAAATAAAGTGAAGGGATTTGCATATATGCAATAGTTACGATATATTCTTAAACATTTAATTCTTTGACCAATTCCATACAGAATAATAAAAATAAAGGAAAAAACGAAATAATTAAATTCAAATAATGAATAATGTATAAGAAATAATATGTAATCTTCTTAAAAACCTTAAATTGAAGAAAGAAAAACCCTTGATAAACCATAGTTTAAAGCATGACTTGACAGATTGATCCAGGATCTAGCTGATATTGGGCTGAGTTTAAAAAAAAATAAAAAAAAATAAAAATCTGTGTGACTCGATAAGATTCGGTCAAAAATCCGATTTTAACCTATTAATTATTTTTTGAACAAAAATAATGTGGTTTTGTTTTATAAAAAAAATAAAAAAATTAAGCCCAACCCATAACTTGATAATTTGATCAAAAACTCGTGATAAACTGGGTTTAAAAACTATATGATAAACCATGAAAAAGAGAAAAAAAGCCAAAATTAGAAAAGAACCGAATCAAGTAATGTCGTGCATTTCTTTGCCTTTGGAGCAATTTGCAAGGCATGATTCACCCGTCACGTATGTTGTCTTGCAAATGGGCCCTATAGTCTCAGTGTCAACTGTCAACCCCTCGAGTCCCTTTTTCTCTCACTGTCTCTCGTGCTTGAGCAAAAGCTTCTCACACAGAACACCTCTTTGTGGTTCAAACTTTCTCTCCCACCAAGTGCAGTATGTTCAAGATTGGATTCAGGTATTTCATTCTTTCTTTCTTTCCCTTTTCTTTTACTTTCAGACTCCTTCAGGATCTTTGAATAAGATTCTTTAACGCTTCTCTTCTTACATGTATGTTTTTCCTGTAAGTTAGAGATGTCATGTGGTCTGCTTCTGCTACCGTTTCTTCCTCTGCAACAATAATTAAGTAGCAATTTCTGGTGTTTTAGTATCGTCATCTCTTTCTTGATCTTAAATTGTGTTTATTTAACTCTTTTTGTTGGTGGGGATCAATTTATGGCCCAACTTGTAATCAAATGACTGGTTGTCTATATATGATGGAAATGGGGGTGCCGTAAATGCACTGTTTCTGGCATTTTTATCTTTCATGGCTTTGCTAATGCTACAGCTCATGATCTGTTGCGGTTTATTTATTAAATTAGCAGAAGAGCTTCCATTTCAAGATCAGTTTCTCTTGCTCAGGTCTTCAACAAGGGATTCTCCTCCCAGCCTGGAAGGTGTGTGGAACTAACCAATTATCCATCTCCTTTCACTATCATCTCTTTTTAGTTTTTACTGTTGCGATTTAACTTTGTCTGCGGAGATCATGATGGCATTATCATATGCTTAGAGACGTTTGTTAAATTTTTTTCTCTTTACTTTCAATTATTTCATTTTGTTTTCATATTTTTTTTTGTTATCAAAAATAAATTTTAAAATAAAAAAAATATTTGAAATAAAAAATACTCCGAAAAAGAATAACCAGCATGATACCAAGCATCTTCTTGCACAAGATCCTCCTCCGCCACGAGAAAAGTATTTTAGTTCAACTTTTCACTATTCAAGGTAATTAATTATTTAGTTTGCATCATCTATTTCCACGAGTAATGAAAACTACAAACTAATTACAGACTTCGATGATTTAATAAATTGTTAAAGAATATATATATATATATATATATATATATATATATATATATATATATTTGTAGAGGGTAAACCGAAAGTTTTGAGTACATTTTTCTAACACACGCATATATTAGTAATTGATTGTCTAGAAAAGCTGCATACTTCCAGAATTCTTCCTACCTACCATGGTTGTATTTTCAAACATGTATGTGGCTGTAGTCACTCTCTATCTTTTATTTTATTTTATTTTATTGATATGGATGTTCGACCCAGATTATATGCACCTCATGAGTTCTAAAATTAACAACCATGTAAGCCTCAATAGCCCTAAAAAAACTCGAACTCATACCCTCTACTTTGGATTCATCTCCCATCATCATCTGCCAAGAACACATTCTTATTAAGTGCTAAAGGGCCAGGGGTACTGGTTTTAAATTATATAAACTTGCAATGTTAGTGTCTACCTAATTAAAATTGTCATTTAGCATTTGATTTGTTTTCTCTTCTGGTATTGAATTCTCCTTAATTTATAACCAATTGCAATCACTTATCTATATATACAGTTGATTTATTATTGATCATATGAACAGATCCAAAGAAAAAATGCATTTAACTTTTTCCTTAATGTCATCTCTACCATGTCCAATGACTGGACCTCTATGAGAATATATTGCAATGATCAGTCATCTATTACTTGTGACTGAGAGCATTAATTGATATCACGCTAGGTTTAAACTCCCTTATCATCAGAAAACAATATTTCGAGCAAAGTCCCAAATGTTTTTATTGAATAATTAGTTTGTTGGTGCTAATTAGATTCTAATATTGTATTTGCTATGTCATGATAGCAAACTAGAAGGTAAGGTAGCATTGATCACTGGAGCAGCAAGTGGAATTGGAAAGGCAACTGCAGCCAAATTCATAAACCATGGTGCCAGAGTTGTTATTGCTGATATTCAACACCAACTAGGCCAAGAAACTGCAAATGAACTTGGGCCAGACGCTACTTTCATTTCCTGTGATGTAACTAAAGAATCTGATGTTTCCGGTGCTGTTGATTTTGCCATCTCTAAGTACAACCAACTGGATATTTTGTACAACAACGCAGGGGTGGCCTGCAAGAGTCCTCATAGTATTGTAGACCTTGATCTAGCTGTGTTTGATAGGATCATGAATATCAATGTACGGGGAGTAATGGCTGGAGTTAAACATGCATCGCGTGTGATGATCCCACGAAGGAGTGGCGCCATTCTTTGCACAGCTAGCATCACAGGTCTCATGGGTGGGCTTGCGCAGCACACCTACAGCGTCTCCAAGTTTGCTGTTGCAGGCATTGTCAAGTCACTTGCAGCAGAGTTATGCAAGCATGGGATTCGGATAAACTGCATATCGCCCTTTGCTATTCCAACTCCATTTGTGATGGAAGAAATGAGGCAGATATATCCTGGTGCTGATGATGAAAAGCTCGTGGAAATTCTGTATAGAACCGGTACATTAGAGGGAGCAAATTGTGAGCCAAATGATATAGCTAATGCTGCACTCTACCTTGCATCCGATGATGCCAAGTATGTTAGCGGACATAATTTGGTGGTAGATGGAGGTTTTACATCATTCAAGAATCCGATGCTCCCCGCATCAATTTAGCTGCTGTACTAAACTAGTTTGAAAAAAGAACATGAAATAAAAGCACGATCATTGAAAGCATGGAGTTCATGATGCACTCCTCGCTTCCCCCCCTTTTTTGGTCATGCAACTTTTAAGGTTTTTTCCTATCCTGCATCTCCATGTGTTCTCTGTTACAAGAAAGCATTTTAGTTTCCTACTAGAGATCTCTAGAGGCAATCACAAAGTCGGTCTCCAAAAAAACTGTATCTTTAGTTCTGCTATGCAGACCAGAAATATTTCTGCTACAGGGAAGGAAACAAATTCTCACATTGGCAAATCAACCTCGTACCCTCTAAAGAAATACTGCCTGAAAGTTGAAACTAAACTAACCAGTAAAGATTCCCAGTAATTGTCATCTCTGAAGGGAACAAACTAGCAGTTGTTGATACTTACCTGTATTTCGGCTGTTATAATTATCTACATCCATTTCTACCTACAATGTTTCAACAACAGTATTGCACTCATACTATTCTGTACTTCGGTATAAAACATAGGACGATGCTGCATCATTATTATGTAGATACATATGTAATGGTCGCCCATCAAAAGGTACAGATTGCAGCTATTTTACACAGCGGTGACTGTAGGAGATATTTCAAGATGCATACATTCTTCACTTTCTTCATAGCAAGTGTTGATTGATTTGTTACAAATCTGATACTACACCGCTTGATAAAAGCTTTGAAATTGTGTGCGAGTTTCATCCTTTTATTTCTAGAATCAGAGAGAATCATAGCTTCTGAATGCCTTCTGCTTTACGTGATTCTGGGGAGAAGCATGGTCAGCGATTCTAGCTGAAGCCTTTCAGGTGCTTCGACCTCAACCCTAGATGGAAAGCTCACAAGAATCCTCACTGTTTTATTACTTGTATCCTTGAAGAAACTCACATTTACAGAAATTTTACTGAGCATGGTTGGATGTACAATCAGAATTGCTCCAAGACAAGCTTGCGCATGAATGCCTCCGGAGCTGCAAAGCAGTGGAAGCAAGAATTTAGGTGACAATTTCTAATAATTCTGTGGGAACATGTCCGTTAATTGATCATTTAAACGAAGTTGATGAGTAGAAACAACAGGAAGACTGATACCTAAGCCGCCGGTGAACAGTCTGAACTGCCCAAGAGCCTGTCTAATAAACATTTCCACCCCGCTCACCACGACAGCCCCAACCTCTTTAGCCTCCTGCAAGAGCCTTGTATTCCGGGGCGTGTAAACAGCATCAAATACCAATTCACACGCTTTTAAGGTCTCCTAAAGAAGTATATCAAATTCCAAAAGGATATGTCATTGAGGACAAATTCTATTGATAAACGATTAGGGAGACAGGGGGGCAGATAGAGGGTACCTTCGAGACAGGACTTTGATCTGAATTTGGTTCCATTCCAATGGCAGAAGCATTTGCAAGGATCATCCCATTAACTGGACGAAATCTGTCTAGACTTTCATATGGTAGAGCTTCCCCTGAAACTGCTTTTGCAAGAGCCCTTGCTCTCTCTTCTCGAAAGAATGCCATGGTTAGAAACATGCATCATCTTAGTTGCTGCAGAGAGAAAATGCAGCTAGTAGTTTTACTTACCATAATTGCGATTGAAAATAATCACCCGAGCCCCTCTGCTTTTGGCCCCAAAAGCAAGCGCTCTTCCTGCTCCTCCTGCTCCAATCAACACAAAAGTTTTCCCAGATAGAGGTGAAGCTTCCAATACTCCCTTGTGGGTAATCCGTCTTTCTGCTTAGCCAGAGCACTTGTGAATAAGAAAGGGAAAAACAAATGCATCATCTTAGTGCATATAACGAACCAAAATTATCAGCTTGGTACCTGTGAGAGCATCCTCTATCGCAGAGATAGAAGCATCGCAATCTGTATTATAACCAACCAGCTTCCCATCAGTAGGCCTCCTTACAATAGTATTTACAGCTCCTATGGACTGAGCAACAAAGACTTCCTCTGTTAAGAAGCTTAAATGCAAAGCATCACATAAGAAATGAAGGATGAAACAAGCCTAATCCCATGACTCTAATGTTTGACTTTGCTAGTAGTAACTAGAAAAAAATTATATCGTAAACCTCACCAGTTACTCTGATATGGAGTTTTACTTATCAAAAATGAACTTGCAGCGAAATAATGTTGAAAGAAAAGAAAAATAAAGCAGCAGCAGCTGTAGTGAAACTTTTCTGACCTTAGCAAGTGGATGGACTTCATCGCAGCACCCCACTGCTGCTTCCTTATGTGGGATTCCAACACTACGCCAATCAACACAGAAGGTAAACGCCATGCAATAGATACGAAGAAGTTGATATATAAGGGAGGGATGCATGGAAAACCAATCGTGCTAACTATAATTGATTGAACAAAAGAAATGATTCCGATACCTGAAACCCGCGAAGTCACTGCTCGTATAGGTCCTAAAGAATTCTTTCACATCATCCACTTGCATTGGAACGTAAATTCCATTATATCCAGTATGTCTAAATGCAGGGTTGTGCAGAACAGGACCTTTACTATGGCCAACTGGATTTGAAATGAGACCAAAAACTTTTGTGTCTGCATTTATATATTCAAGCTTATAAATTTGTCTAAGACTTAACAGAGTTGGCATGCCTGGTACTGCTTTGTCACTCAGAGATCCATAGACCAAAAACCCACCAAATTTCGGCCCCAGCAGCTGGCTTATAAGGCCTCTACTGCCAACCGCGAGAGCAATTAAGGGGATCTGTAGACATAATCAAAACATGCCCCAGAATATATAAGCCACAATATAGTTCTCGTTCAAAGCAAGCAACCCTACAAGAATGCAGTAGACTGCTACAATTACAATGTTTTTGAACTTTGTCTGAAAAGGGGGTACCTGGCAATGTGTAAGCATCGTGAAAACAGGTGCCAAATCTGTGATTTTTTCAACGTCGAGTACTAGTTTAAGAACATCAGCTCCAGTAGACTGCATACAAGCGATTAAATAACCAAGTTCCTCAGCTGAAGGTTTCCTACCATTAACGTAGCTGGATACAATTAATTTGGTATTGGAACGATTGTACACGTATTCAGCCATGTCATCTTCAGAAGCCACCTGAAAGATAGATTTTCATCGGATCAGTCAGTATTACGTGCGGTCCCATTAAACATTTAAAAGCAAATTGGTGTATGATCAATCACAGCTGACCATATCATTCCTCCATATAGCTTCATAGCACTTTTTTTTAATTAATTAAAACTAACTAAAAATTGTGATTAATTATTGGCTGAGTACCTCGTAGTCCATTTCAACAAACTCGACGTTCAAGTCGAAAGCCAGTCTCAGTACTTGTAAACATGTATTCTTCCTGTCTTTGTTGCTTGAGATCCTTGATGGCTCGAGCCTGTGGGGAAAGATAAAAAATTTACTTCGACAAGGTTACATGTTTCAAATGGTAATTAAAAAGTTTTAACGTATTATTCCATCATGAACTCTTAAGATTCTATGGGTTTTGTCCAGAAAAGTATTTAGAGCTTATAAGCTAAGTGGATAGATCCTGGACTCCTCATCCATGCATGTAAGAATTTGATATCATCATCATCAGCAGCAGCAGCGGCTAGTAATATTTAAATGAAGATTAAAAGTAGATACAAGTTCTTACTTCCCGTTGGTCTGCTCAAGACTGAAAAACCTTGTGCTTATGTTGAATTTTGTGTGATGCAATGACGACAAAAGGAAATTATTAAGTTCAACAGTGGAACATCATTTTCAGAAATGAATTACAGATATTCAAAACCACGAAGAAATCATGTAAAAATTGACATTTAACAACCATACGAAAGCAATGGATGTAGTAATTTCCGTTCTCATCTGGACACGATGACCGATAATTAAAAACACATGGCTAAAACACTTAGAGCTCAATTTTTTCTACCATTGCTACAGTGTTGAATGATCCTCAAACCTCCACATGGTGATTCATGACAACCAATCATCACCACTTGATTTTTTTTTTTTTATTCCATAAATGAATTGTTCTTAGGTTGTAATTGAAGCACGTTAACCACAATTTTTCCTTAATCAATACTTGTGGTAGGTCCTATCTTGTAATGATAATCGACACGATTCTTTTATTTGTTTAATAGGAAGATATATATATATAGTGGCGGAGGCAGGGGGCTGGCACGGCCCCGGCCATTCAAGGAAATGTTTTTCCCAGCTCCTCTCTTTTATATAAAATAACTGAAATGTTAATCTTTTTAAAATAATTCTTTTAATTTAGTTTTTTAAATTTTTGTTTCTTGCTCTGTCCTATATATATATATATATATTAGAGCAAAGAGCATGGGACCTGCTAAGTCATCTGTCAGTTAATAATTATGATCTCTGTGCAAGTCTATATATATATATATATATATATATATATTAGAGTAAAGAGCATGGGACATTGGGACCTGCTAAGTCATCTGTCAGTTAATAATTATGATCTCTGTGCAAGATGTATAATAATTATGGCACACAATCAAGGACAAATAATACTATTGGGAATTTGGGATAGTTTGTAAATAAATAAATAAATTTCTGGAAAAACCTTTTATTTTTTAATTATTTATAATTAAAAGCTTTTATTGTATAGTAAATTATGGTGGAATGATTTTTTTCTAATGAGTATTTTAATGTTATTATATAGATATTTATAATATCAAAATATAATACTTGAAAATTGAATTGATGGGATAAAACTAAATACTATACAGAAAACCATATAAAAAAACATATGTTTTTTTATCTAATCTTCTCTTCTTCTTTTTTTAGGTTCAGAGCACTTAACTGGATTCTAAAATATTATCTTCATATGGGATAAATAAAGACTTAAAGACAGTATCTCCGAGTCTTCATAGCAACTCCTTGTTTCTTTCATCTTAAACTATTTCTCCAACAGTGCTTACCGGCAAGATTGCTTTGTCCTTCAATATAGAGATGTATAGGATTATTAAATATATAAAGGGATCTATAAGCTTAGGTTCAGTTTGGTTTAGAGGTTAGGCTGTAGACTGTCGATCTATGACTGTGGCTGTGACTGTGGCCGTGAAACTTGGATTAGAATGCAAGCAAATAAACGAAAGTCCAGGTGCTGGGCAAGCTGGAAAACGTGAAATTAAGCTCGAGTTGTCAACATAAATTCTAGCAGGATATAGAAAAAACAGGGAACACTTCCAACTCTCTAGCAACCATGTACAGAAATCTGGAATAATATATACAGGCTTAAAGGCTAGTATTATGGAATGGCCTGAGACTCCTTTTAACATTTAGAATATGTACAATGTTCGTAGTATTGGAGATAATTTGGCATGAGAACAAAAACTCTCTTCTCTAAAAATAGAATAAGGAAAAGGTAGAAATCGCTTGAAAAAACCATTATGGAATACTGTGCCTGTTAATTTCGTTCTAGACAAGTAAATTACTTGGTTAAGTCTGATAAGAATAGGGTTCTCTTAGTGCTATAAGAAAGAAGTAAACGAGGCAGAACTAGACATGAAAAAACATATACTGAGCACAGCAATGCTAGGTAAGGTACCTGAAAGAAACTATAGAAGGCAAAGTTCTCTGTTTAATGAGCTTCTCGACCTCGGAATTGTGAGAGAATGACAAGGAGTCAAGGCGGAGCTCAGTAAGGTCTGCACCTTCAGTCTCTGCTCTCTTCATGGAAGACAGCATTTCTCCTGCTGTCTCACATTCTAATGGTGTGCACACTAAGAGGTTGTTCTTGAATGCCATAAGCTAACTCGCTTATGTGTTCTCGAGAGAAGTGAATGTGGTTGTAGGTATTTAGAGCTCGCTGCCTATAAAAATAATTAATGAGACTCGCAAAAGACATGCGACTTTTTAATAGCAAGAACACTCCTTTATTACCGCGACAACGATGGAATTTAATATCTAGCCAACATGTGTGAAGCTGCCATTGCTATGAATACCACAACTCAAGATTTGGTGTATATGCACAATCCGTTTTATTTTATGAAGTTTATCACGACACATAATTAAAGATCCAATTATTTTCATAATAACGGAGGTAATATCATTTCCTTGATATGTAAAATGTCTTTTTTATTTTTTAAAAAAACTGTTGAGGCACCATTGTATTGGGCAAACAATTTTTTTATGATTTTTTTAATAAAATTCTTTAGTTAAAACTCACTTTCCTTGTTTATGCATATATATATATATATATAAAAACTTGTCACTTGGCATTGTGATGTGTGCATGGATTTCTCGGAGATCAAATGGGTTAATCCCAAGCTATAGAAAACCAAGACATGCCGGTCTGGTTGAGGTGATGAAGGCTATTTGGGCTAGGATTTATAGCCATTTAGGTCTGGCTTAAATCACTTGATTATTTTTTGTTGCATTATTGATTTTTTCCCAATTTTTTAAACATTTATGTTTGAAAAACTTAACAAGTGGAAGTAAAAGAAAGAGAAAACTTTTATTATTTTATTATATCATGTTACCTTCTTGTTGCTTTGATTAACGTGCTTATAAAAGAGATAATAATTCAACTAGTTTGTTTATTTCTCTTGGAGCAAAGAATATTATTACTTAAACAATGAAGAATACTTTGTGTTCATGAAAGCAGTGTCAAAGACTTATGCATAGAGACATTGCATGGAAACGTGAAGATTCTTGTGAAGACATGAAGATATTTTTATTGAATACATTGATATTTCAACTAAGAAACGAAAATCTCACAACAAAAATTTTATTGGAGATATAAAGATCCATTTAGAGACATAGAGAATTCATTTTAAGGCATGTAGATTTTGATGAAGACACGACAATCCTGTTATAGAGATCCATTTTGAAAACATGAAGATTTTATTGGAGATATAAAGAAACATAACTATTTTTACTGAAAAGTTTAAAAGATTTTCTCGTGTAAGTGACGATATAATTTTGAAAACTATCTAATCTCAAGTAATGCATCATGGGGATCTTTTCTTATTTATTTAGGTTGCATCTCTTTCCTTATAAATTATTAGGGGTGATCTCTAATGATTAGTCTTTTATGTTTTTTTTTCAAGGCATTTCTTATTATCATAACCATGATCATGGTGAAAAAAATAAAATTTATTGGAGTTCTTTATGTTCATGTCACTCTTCATAAAAGTTAGGGTATCACATGACTTTTCTTTTCTTTTAATGGCAGTCAATACCTCAATATGTATAGTGGTCAGAGGTGGGGTCATGAGTTCAAGAAATGTTAGTCGATCACAAATGAATCCCTTTATGTTTCTTTTGGATGCTTTAAGGCTATTAGGAGATAATACATAGTTATAAAACCCAACTCGGCCTGGCCTGACAGGTTGACTTTACCGATGACCCGAGATCTTGATCGGGTTTCAAATGATAAAAACATAGGCTTGTAATTGACCCGGTCAAAACCCGGGTGACTCATCAAATCAACCTGAAACCTTAGTGACCCGATATAACTCGGATGAGACCCCATTATTTTATATTTTTTAATAAACCCTAAAATATAAAATTAATTTCTGAATATTTAGCCCTACATATATTTTTTATAGCTTATATCCATATGAATTATTTCTTAACTTTTCAATATGGGATAATTATATTACACTTTATTTTTTTATAGCCTACATTCACGTAGATTATTTCTTACCATTTCGATGTGGGATAATTAGACGACACTTTATGTCTTATATTTTTTTTTATAGTCTACATCCACATGCATTGTTTTATATATATATATATATATGAGATAACTATATATAGCTTATGTCTACATTAATTATTTTTTAATTCTTCGATATGGGATAACTATATATAACTTATATCCACATGATTTTTTTCTTAAGTGTTTTACGTGGGATAAGTATACTACACTTTATATTTTTTTTATAGCCTATATTCACATGAATTGTTTCTTAACTTTTTGATTGTGAATAATTATATTACACTTTATGCCTAAGATTTTTTTATATAGCCTACGTTCACATGAATTGTTTCAAGAATTTTCCACTTGGGATATTAAAACCTCAAACATAATTTTTTTTCTATTTCTTAGGTTGACCCGGGTCAACCAATGTGGCCTAAAACTCAACCTTTTAATCGAGTCAACCCCCAGGCTAGGTTTAATAACTATGGATATATGGTGTTTGAGAGATTCTTCTCCTTATGGCTAAAAATAAGGTTATTATACTCTGATTAAGCTTCCTTTTTTTTCTAATCAAATGCGATTTTCCATCATTTGTTTCGTATCAAGAGAGTTTGGTTAGGGAAAGTATATAACCATTCCTATAAATAATATTTATAGACCTCACTGATCAGGGCTTCATTAGCAATTAGTTGAAGTAGATTCTCCATGTTGGGGATTTCCTCGTTAAACCTTTGGAGATATGTCTTGGTGCTTTCATCTTTTTATTGTGTGATGGGAAAGAGCTTATTTGTGCTCTTTTTAGTTGGTATGCTTGTACTTATGCACGAGATGAGTTAAGCATTAAGATCATAAAAAGTTAAATATGGAACTAGACTCTAGGCTATGGTATCATGCCCGAGTAGATTCACAGAATGTTGTTGAAAGGGCTTTACATACATCATTGTTGTATTGTGTCACAAGCTCTAGAATGCTTCGTATGTTCTGTATGTGCTTTTCTAGGGTTTGTAAGACCATCGTAGTTATTTAAGTTGACTTTGTAAAGATACAATCTTTGGAGAGACTAATGTGTGTGCCTGCTTACTTGCACGTTGTTCTTCCATATTCTTTCACGGATCTGGAGTTGTCTCTATGCATTTAGTGGTGCATACAATGGTGTTAAGTTTTTTATTCCCCTTAAGGGAGTGGGAAAATACAAAGATATTGTTATACAGCTAAAGCAATATCATTGAGAACTTTTACTTGATGAAGATGTGGAGGAGTTGAAGTACCTATAGTGGAAGGTTAGTTACTCTTCCATGTTTTAAAGTCTTCAGGTTGTTAGTCATGAAATTTTTTTGGTGATGTGGTGTGAAATGGGAACAGGCTTGTTTTTGTCCATTTCTTGTAAACGGTGTAACTGATAAAGTTATGATTTCCAAGGCTACGATCTTGGATGGGTAGAGTGAGTCTCTTTTTGGATTATAGTCCTTTTAATGCTTGAGCTAGTAAAATTAGAAAAACAAGAGTATGTTAAGCAAGGAAGTAGTAAGTTGAGCAAAAGAAAAATGTGTGGAGATGTGAGCATAGCAAGAGTATGGGAAGTGACTCTGTGGTCTTGTGTTGTTTGCTCTATTTCTGTATGTTGCTATTTTTCTTATATTCACCTCCCTGGACATACCTGATGACCCAAAAAATTTATAGACCTTAGTTATGTTAACTTATCTCGTGGAGAGTGGTGTAAAGATGAAGAATACTTAGAGGTACCTCGTGATGAATGAGAAAAATAAGATAATAGTCAATGTACCATTGGTGGAGAGGTTGATGAGCGTATTTTTTATGATGTTTTATGTGTCATTGGTGGTTTGATAGATTCCCTTTTAATATGATGTGTAGGCAGGATATTGTTATTGGTAAGAAATGGTTAACATTATACTGATAATTTCTGAGCAAGTTGAAAAACATGTGGTGTTATATTGATTGTCTTTAAATTCATCACTTGACAATAAAGTGTGTGCTAGTGGGTGGATTCATGGGTCGAATAGGTCAAACTCATGCTATTGAAAACCATGACATAGATTTGAGCTTGTGAAAGTGACTTGAATGGTCTTGATTTGGGATTGTTACTTGGTTGTTTTTATTATTATTTTTGCATCATCAATGTTGCTTATGTTTGATAGAAATTAAATGAAATAATTTCTTTATTTGGCATTATGAATAGAAATTCAAGAAGAGAAAGGAAGTATATCCTTCTTGTAACTTGTAATCTCTTTCTTCCTATATTAGTTAAATAACTAAGTAAATAAGTTAAAAGGTCATCTTTTGGCTTTACAATTTTCATTATTCCTTATATCTATCCCTTTTTATTTACAAACAACGTATTTAAATTATGAGTAATGTTATTCTTACATGATTGTTTCATAGGATTTATTAAATAAAAATCATTAAATAGGTGGATCTCATTAATAATTTTCAATGATTGATATTTTTTCAACCAAGAAAATTATACTATCACCATGAAGCTGAGATGATACGGACTTTCAACCCTCATTTCATAGTTATCAGAGATTATCATCAAAAATCGATCCTCTCTCTGTGCTCTTATAAACAGGGAAACTATGCAATGACCAAGATAAACCAGAGACCCATTAATTATCAATATTGATTTTATCCCGTCACGTCTACTGAGAGTGACCCTCTGACCACTCACCGGCGGCCATGTTTGCAGCACTTATTGCTTACCTCAAGCTTCCTCTCATCACTCATGGCGATGGCATTTAATGAGAGATAATGAGTGGCCTTGTTTCTCTCACCCAGCGACCAGGGAGATCCCTAACACACTCCAATAATTTAGGGCTGATCTTTCTTTGTAGGGCCCTAAAGATACGACCTGTTTATTCGATTTCATGTTTCTTATTCACTATTTACACTCTACATTAAAAAAAAAAAAACAGGGACTTTCAGCTTAATTAATTGTGAAATGTGGGCTAATTCTCCCACTCACAATCTGAAGACTGCTAGATGTGTAGATTTTGAGACCACATGTTCTGCCACTGGGACCATGATTTTCTATAGAGTTTCTCCAGCTCTTTTCTTTTAGGATTGACTGTTTTGAGTGTTAGCTCGGGCGTGTTTGCTGCCAAACCACCGTTCAATGAAATCTTGAGTTTTTTTTTTTTTTTCATGATATTTTAATATATTACTATCAAAAATAAATTTTCAAAATAAAAAAATATTATTATAATATATTCAAATATTTTAAATCATAACAACTTTCAAGTTTAGTAAGAAACTTATGTGACTTGGAATTATCAGGCAAAGGCAATTACTTGTGGAGTAAAATAAATAAATAAAACATGTTTGTTACCTCTTCATCCTTTACTTGGAAGTTTAAAAAAGCAAATTTTTCATATGAATTATTCGAATTTTATAAACTTCAATAAACTTCATAATTATTAAAGATTTATATAATTATTAATTTTTAAATTTATAAAATTAGTTAAAATACATATAAATTAATTAAAAAGAAAACATTTGCGCACAGTATGTTACAGTGGTTATGATTCTTCTTGGGCTTACAATCAATCATGGTCAAATTGTTTAGTTACCCAATCAGGTGAAACCACTTTTGAAGGTGAAAAGCATGAAAAAGTTGGGATTTAATTATTATTTTTTAATTTTAATTTTTAATTAATATTTTTTTTAGTATTTTTTTTATTAATTTAATATATTTGTAAATTAAAAATAATAATTTGAAAAAGAATAACTACACACAATTACATACTCTTAATAATTATCATCTTACCCGATATGAAACTGAGAAGGCATGCTATAAAAAGGGAGTAGGAGTAAAATCATACAGCGGATCAGATCAAGGTTGTCAATTCTGTTTCATTTCGTCTGAAATAGCCGAAACATTCCATACCAATTCAAAAAACGGAACAAAACAGAACAAATTTCATCTCATTTTAAATCTCGGTCCGTTCCGGATTTTTCAGCTAAATTCCGTCCGGAACGTTCCGGTTTCATTCCACATGTTCCGTTCCGCTCTTGAAAAGCCATTGAATCAAATTGAACCTTGTTCAATTTAATTAATTAAATCACCCAATTATAAAAGGCTCTTTTTCATTACTATTTTCAATAACAATGATATTAATAATAATATTAAAAATTATTATTACTATTTTCATTAACAATGATATTAATTTTTTAAAATTAGATTTATCACTAATATATATGGTTTATATTCATGTTGTTTTT
>Ga0307510_10000185_pt1 | contig 53368 bp, 71 predicted proteins | sample 12_EM_MG_FD_207224 | JGI IMG/M metagenome (GOLD analysis project Ga0307510, IMG submission 207224) | Populus trichocarpa ectomycorrhiza microbial communities from riparian zone in the Pacific Northwest, United States - 12_EM | ecosystem: Host-associated > Plants > Roots > Unclassified | place... | reverse complement strand
CCCCCCATTCCAAGGACACCTTAAGGCGAGACGACAGCACCAGCAACGTGTCCTGCGTGGCTGACACCCACCACACCTTCGACCGTGACCGCGACAAGACCATCTCCTCTGAGTCACCCTCCGACGTCGACCCTATCCTTGGATTCACGCAAGACATTGTCCCCGACGTCGCCTCACCGCACCCAACCAACAACCCTCCGACATTCTTCCTACCGACCCGAGACGTGCCGACGCGATCCAACGCCCTCCTTCTCAACATTTAGACTACCCCCTCAACTTCAACTGCGCACAATCCATCGTCCCCGACCATCACCAGCTCCCCGCCGGCCCCGCGTTCCGACAACAGCAATCCCGACGCACTCGATGCTAACAACGGTAACAGTAGTAGGGTCTCCGACAACGCCCGCATCATCAACGCCGACACCGCCGCCGATAGCAGCAGCCCCAACAGCAACTCCAACGCCGACAGCATCATCGACACCACCCACACTTTCAGCAATGGCAGCGGCAGCAACACCTTTGTCAAACTCGCCCACACCTTCAACGCCAACGCCGTCACCAGCAGCAACAACAACACCTACAACGCCACCAGCTTTGGCAACACCACCTGCACCCCCAACGCCTCCGCCTCTGATAGCAATACCACCAAGACCACCAGCAACGCCCATCATGCGACCGGCATTGTCGACGCTGCCCACACCCTGAGCACCGCCGCCAACAGCAGCAACAGCAGCTCCAACAACGTCGCCAGCATTGTCAGCGCCCCCTGTACCCTCAACAACGTTGCCGATGGCAACGGCAACAGCAAACGCACCGACATCACTTCGCCCATTCGCACCTTTCCCAGCACCATCACGCGAGACAACGAACCAGAGCACGGGTGCCGCCGCATCCCGCCCCTCAACGCCAGTCCTCAAGTCCCACCGATCGCCGCGCCTCCGCCAGACAAGCCAGAGGAACCACCCCCCACGCCTTTCGACGGAAGCGGCCCCTTGGCGCCCAACTCTCAAATCCTGTAAGGCCACATACGGCCAATTGTCTCTGCTCTCGCTTGCACCCTTCCCGGCTTGTTTAACAACGCGCCCGTTCAATTTCTTAGCAGACCACGCCACTTCGTATTGCCAGTGGACGATTTCGGCCGCAGAGAACGCCATCGACGAGTTGACTCAGGAGGGTCAAATTTTAAACCCCCGGTGAGTTGTAACGCGTGCATGCGCTGTAGGCTTGGAATGCCTCAATTCGACCATCGCCGACACGTCCGACGCCACAGGGCAGCGAGTGCGCGCCGCTGCCATCTTTATTCTTCGTATCAACCCTCTTATTCGTTGTTAAGGACACATAGCCTAGACTGTAAGTAGATAGCTTTGAACTATATAATCTGCGAGCAGCACCGTGAGCACCAGACAAGCCACCAGTGTCTCCCGGGCAGGGCCACGAAGTGCCCCTGGTTCGCGTTTTGCCCCATTGCTTTTGTGTCCATACCGTCTTGTATCGTCCACTATCGCTCAGCATTCGCAGCGGTCGAGCGATTAACAACCGCCATCCCGCTTCATCTATCCGCTCCATTGTACGTTCTCGGACTCGAACGTATTTTGGTTGTATTGCATTCTCACCTTCCTTATTCGAACTCACGCGTGGACGTTCTGTCTGCGATATAAAAATGGCTCACGTTATGGCAGTAATCAGTACTGGCTTAAGCGAGTCTTGAAGCTGTGGCCTCCACATCCCATCAGGTTTCATTGACCTCTCAATTGTGCATGAAAATAGAGAGCACAGGATCGTGATTTGTTGTTGCAAGTCCCAAGATAGGTGAGGTTGAAGGGTGAACCACTGCAACCGTGCGTTGCTAGGTTGGCTCCGAGACCGGGGGGAAGGAAGGAGATTTATGAAACCTGATGCATGATGCATGATCGATGATGGATTCAAGTAGCGAATAAAGGCGAGTGGCGGGCCTTTGCCCCGCGGCCTCAAGGGGCATCTATCCGCCCCCTTCCCACCCTTCCCCCCTCTCTCATCTTTCCCTTTCTCTTTCTCTTCCACCAGATTGACAACCATGTCCACACCATATCCGGTATATGGCAACCCTCCGCTCCAAGTTGGCGAAAGTCCTTACATGTATCCACCGAACAACACTTCGTCACAATATTCTTTTACTAATTCTTCAACCACCCTCCCTGGGAAGCATGAGTTTAACCCAGACCCTATTTCCCGCACACCTAGCCCCACCCCTAGCGAGGCAGCAGAGCTCGCACGAGAGAGTGTGTTCGATTGGAAGACACTTTCCAGCAGGCGGTTTTGGCTACGTCGGGAGTGGTTATGTGCGTAGAGTCCCGTCGTTCATGTCCCACTCATGGCTAATCACCTATTAGGGTATTATGTGATCGCTATTCTCCTCATTGCGATAACTGCACTCATCACCATATTCCATCACCAAATCGTTGAGAAGCTCACCCCTGCGGCCCACTGGATCAAAAGGTCGGTTCTCTCGTGCATCTTATCCCTCGATTGAACTGCCCGTTGGACATCTCCTGCTTCTTCTCTATCATTCCCACTGGCCCTCCTGATCACGATCTTCTCGTCTACTAGTCTTCCGGGAGGTTGGTCGATTCCAATAGCGATCCTTTTCATTATATCTTTCCCCCCGGTGTGTTACAAGCCCCAATTTGCTCGGTTCTACCATTCGTTGACGACCAAATCCCGCAGCTCTTCGGTCACGAAATCATCGCCATTTTATGTGGCGTCGTTTGGGGTCTTTGGATAGGATTTGCAATCGTTGCAGCTGGCACATTTCTCGGAGAGTTGGGCAATTTTTAGTGCGTCATCCATGTCCTTCGAAATGCGAGCTGATCATAGGATTTCCAATGTGTGCCTATATGAAGTGCCTTCAAGTACTGTTGTCGTGCACGTGGAGAGAAGCTCGAAAGGACAAATATGCAGTATGGCTGCCTTGCGCGGGTCGTCCGCGAAGGCGGCTTCAAAATAGCTCTCATCGCTCGTTTCAGTGCCATTCCAGGCCACTGTACGTCCTTCTCTTCCCGTTCGAGAATGGCATAATTACATCTCATCCATAAGTTACTACTGCTGTCTTCGCTTCGTGCGGCATGGACGTGTGGACGTTTTCCCTTGCTGCGTTTTTATCTTTACCAAAGCAATTCGCCACGGTGTACATCGGCGTCATTATCGAAGGCGCGGGAAAGAGTACGTCGTAGGCCTCCATTTGGTACTTGCTGAGCTTAGTATCCTGCAGATGAGACGACCCCCCAGCGTATAGCGAGTTACTCGTTAATCGCGGTCTCCACAATTGTCACTGTCCTCGCTGCATGGTATATTTACCGGGAACTCAATCGTGTCAAGCCCGCCGTGATATATGACCGTCGTAAAGCCCGGTGCATCCATTCCGCTTTTGAACGCCACCCATTCTGAGACTTAACATCATGTGCTATCTAGGCAGGCGAAGATGGAGCTCACAGGGCCATACCGCCATGACGTATCAAGTGTGTCGGCGTTCAACCCAAACTCATCTGAAACGGATATTCCTCTACGCCCGTATGATCCGGAGCGGGACCCTGGCTCTGAGGAGTCTGTTCACCAACAATGGGATGAGAGAGGACAAGCAGTTGGCTATGCACCTGACCCACGCCTCCATGCACCACGGCCACGACCTCCGTCATTTAAACCGTCAGCGCTATATGCATCGCCTGACGCCGCAGCGGCTGTGACGTCATCCAGATATTCTGATGACGAATGGACTGACGCTCACACGCCCAAGACGTCACGGCCACCGGATATCGGCACAATTCCTGTCCCCGCGTCAGCGCCCATCGCTCCTCCGGAGTCTTCTCCCCCAACGGAGTTTGCACACACCAGCGCGCCTCCCATCTCGTTACCGCAACAGTCACACCATTCTGGCTATAGGTCTCCACCGTTGAGTACGACGGCGCAATATGTGACTTATCAGCCAGAGCACTCTGCTGCAAGCACCACGTCGAGCAAAGTGGCGCCAGGATTGGACGCGGCGCAGTCGCACTACAATCCTCACCCATCCCCGATGACTGGATTCGGGTCGGTACCAACGCGTACCTTCTCACCGCCACCCACTTACCGTTGAACGTATGGGCATAGTGTCCTAATACAATATGTGCATCGCTTTCTGAAGGACGGTATATGTAGTATGGAGGAGACCCACGTCCTCCTGTCGTGCTGTACGCTATACATGGACGAAATCCCAATCCCTTCTTTATTTACGTTCTCACTTCTCCGCATGACCTCCCTACCTTTCCTGCGCTTCGGGTCGTTGATCACGACCCGTTTGTTCTTCATTAGCTTTTAATCGTCCTTAATGCCTCCTGCAGAAAGAGAGAATGTTATTATGTTATTTTATTCTCCAGATATATTGCCTAAAGTGAACACGCACAACCAATGCGCCGCATTCCCCCTCGTTATCCCCATTTCCTGGTTGCCGCCTGGACATAGAACTCCGAGAGTACCTTCCACACCCATGACCATGTGAATGTGCTGAAGGGTAAATATCAACCCCCGCTGGACTCTCAATCCCCTGTCCCCGGACAACCTGCAAAGTCAGTTGGCGATGAAAGCGTTCGTGATTTCCGAGTATGCCCACCACTCCAAGATCCCGCTCACGCTCGACGCACCGGACCCAGTCCTCGAGAGGGATTCAGATAGCTTGCTCATAGACGTGTACAGTGCTGGGCTGAACTTTTTTGACGTATGTCATTCCCTTCCCCGTTCGCTACATCTACTACAAACCACCTCCAGATCCTCCAAGCCCAAGGCCGCTACCAAACCCAGCCTCCACGCCCATTCATTCTCGGCACTGAGTTCGCAGGGACAGTAGCGGCTGCACCAGCCGGGAGCCCATTCAAGCGAGGGGACCGCGTGTTCGGGAGTTCGCAAGGCTCTTTGGCAGAACGTGTAGTTGCGAAGCCAGAACTGGTACTTCCGCTACCAGACACCCTGTCATTTGACCAAGGTGCTGGTATGTCCCCCATCCTTCTCCGTCATAAACTACTCGCGGATAAGCGGTGTGTTGTACAGGGCTCTATGTGACATATCCGACGAGTTACGAAGCCCTCGTGGGGCGCGCAAAGTTGCAGCCAGGTTAGTGCCTATCGGATTTTTCAGCATCGGCGCGATCCTACATTGAAGAACCCCCCACAATTCCTCCGACCCTACCCTCTCCGCTCTCCGAGGAGTTTTTTTTTTTGCATGCTGAACAGGGTTGTGTAGACGAATGGGTCCTCGTGTTAGCCGCTGCCGGGGGCGTCGGCATTGCTGCAATCCAAATCGCGAAAGGTAGGTTCACACTGTCGTCCATTCGCCCCTCACCAACAAACTTAATTCCTTTTCTCCCTGAAAATCGTAAAGCGATTGGCGCCCGTGTTATTGCCGCAGCATCTCCAAGCAAGCTTGAGGTTGCTCGCGTGGCGGGCGGTGCAGACGTTGTAGTCGACTATACAAAGGACGGTTGGCAGAAGTATGTCATGCACATCACTGGCGGGCGCGGCGTCGACGTAGTATATGATCCGGTCGGGAAGATTAAAGGTTCGTACCCCCAAAACAGAATACAAAATGATGCGAACACATCCCGAATGTTGATGAGTTCTGTAGATGCGCTCAAGTGTATTGCCTGGGGCGGACGCGCGCTTGTTGTCGGCTTTGCAGGTGGTGCGATCGAACAGGTACGCACACTTTCCTGTTGTAGAGGGTATAGAAGTGGCCTGATTATCCGAGCCTCATCTCCGACTTCATGACGTGTCGTCATCAGCTCCCACTCAACCTCGTCCTTCTCAAGAACGTCTCCGTTGTCGGCATCTTCTGGGGATCATACTCTTGTACGTTGGTCGTTTGAAAGGACTCTGAGAGAACACTCACCTTTTTACTCAGCGAAAAGCCCAAAGCGCTTTGCGGAAGTGTGGCAGGAGTTGCTGGCGCTGCTTGCCTCGGGAAAGCTCAGGCCGATCCTGTTCACGGGGGAGTATACGCTCGACACGCTCGCCAAGGGCCTAGATGACCTTGAGCATCGCAGGACGTGGGGTAAGGCAGTTGTCCGCGTGCGCGAACCCCCTACACAGGGAAAGCTGTGAGGTGATTGATTAAATGTACAGCTCCACAGTGATATAGCTCTGCACTTGTACGTGAAGTTGGCCTTCATGATGCCCACAGACCTACGGACTCGGATCGTAGGTGGAAGTGCAACAAGAAAGACGTGCAGGATAATCCGCTCCCTTGTGAAGTCAGATCGCCAGAGTCTTTCTGTTTCATGTTCATTCATCTTGGCAGGTGAACAAGAAGGCAATTGCGAGCAGGAAGGTTGCTGGCGTATATCTGAGTGATAGTAATATAACAATGAATGTCGACAACAACTCAGCGCCGTCGACGATGGCGGTCATCGCCATCGTCCTCCCAGCGGCGGTGACGCCACAAGCGGTCGCGCCCACGATGTGCATCCTCCACCTCACGTCGATTGAAAACGTCTGCATAGCCCGGTCCGTCATTGCCACCGTGGGCAGTGCTTGGCGTCGCCGTGGCACTCTCCGCGTGCTCACGTTCCCGTTGTTTGCGCCGCAAGAGTGCCAACGCGCGTGCCCGTTCGACCGACTCGCGGGCGAGGCGGCCTTCACGCGAGGCCGAAGATGGGGGTGGTTGCTGCGATTGGTGCGGTGGGGTGTGTGAGTGTGAGTGAGGTGGAGGCATCGCACGCGAGGGCCTCTTGAGATGCGAGGGAATAGAGGATATTGGATCGGCCTTGAGTTGGCGTGCTAGGTCTCGCTGTCTGACAACGTAGAGTATGGAGATTAGGGCCACGAGCTGCGGAGCGTAGTGGGATGGGGACTCACCTTCTCGCCTCAGCTGTTTTGTCATCCTTTCCGCTGTTGCGAGTGGCTGAGTACCACGGGTGGAGGTCTTCTTTCGTCGGCGCGAGGGGCACACCGTGATCCGAATCGGTCATTGCGGGCTTAGACTTGGAGGCGCGTGCAGCGAGAGCCGCGGTGTGCTCCTCGAGATCGGCAAAGAGGTTGATGTGTCCATTACTCAAACTTATGTCAGATCCTGAGGCGACGGGTGCCGCGGCATCTCCATCCGTATCGTGTGGAGGAGAGGTGGGTGGGGTGATACCTGCACGAGCCCGAAGCGTGCTCAGACGGGATTCTGCATCCTATAAAAGAGTTGTCGTCGCGCAAGGCGAGTGGGGAGAGGAGACGTACCGCGACGAGGGCGCGGTCTGCATCCTCCGTCTGCTTTCTCTTCGCTGCGGCTTCATCACGACGGACACGTTCGATGTTATCGAGTCGATAGGGATGATACGATTTGTGATGTGCGATGTTAAGTTTACCCATCGAGGTCGAGGTGAGGGTGTCAGAAGGCCTACTTCCAACCACCTGTGACAGCCTGTGACACAACTCAAGACTGGTTCCAGGGTCCAAACACGTCATTACCTGCTGTGGTGAATTAGCACTTGAACCAAGCACTACTCTACTCTATCCAGTACTGTACCGTAGCAACCCGCGGTAGCTCGCCAGAGGAAAAGGATGGACTCGCAGGAAGAACTCTCACTCCTTGACAAGATAGATGCGGTCGCACCCACACCCCTCAAGAGCTTTGACGCTTTCCCAAAACTTCCTGCAACCTATCGCACCCGCTCAAGCGAGCGGGGTTTCCTTACCCTCTTTATTGCATTCATTGCCTTTCTCCTCGTAGCGAATGATATCGGAGAGTTCATTTGGGGCTGGCCAGACTTTGAGTTTGGCGTAGACCATACTCCTGCCAGCTTTATGGACGTCAACGTCGACATGATAGTCAACATGCCATGCAGATGTACGAATACCGCTCTCTCACTCTCTCCCCCTCCCCCCGAGTGAATTACTGACCGCCCTGCCTTAGACCTGACTGTCGATTTGCGTGATGCTGTTGGAGATAGATTATACCTCAGTAAGGGATTCCATAGGGACGGCGTGAGTACCCTACTCTCTTATTGCGCAGTTGCCTGACCTTGGTGTAGACCTTGTTTGACATTGGTCAAGCTACCGCGCTACAGTGAGTTAGTTATGCCACCCTCTCCCCATTCCACTCCCGGTGAGCCCCTCTCATCGATTACGTTCTAGAGAACACGCGGAGGCACTCACTGCGCGGCAAGCTGTTGCCGAGTCCCGCAAGTCGCGCGGGCTTCTCTCAGGCCTCTTCCGTCGCTCGCAAGACTTGTACAAACCTACCTATGATTATGTACCGGACGGCAGTGCATGCCGCATATACGGCTCGCTCACTGTCAAAAGAGTTACAGGTCCGTTGCCCCGTTTTGTTCATACCCACTCGTCATTCATACACGACCTCCCACCAGCAAACCTTCACATTACTACCCTCGGCCATGGTTACAGCAGCAACGTTCATGTTGACCACAGCCGTATGTGTTCTCGTCCGCCGCTTTTTCCACGTTCTAACGTGCTTTCATAGTCATGAACCTTTCCCATGTCATCACTGAATTCTCTTTTGGCAAACATTTCCCAGAGATTACCCAACCTCTTGACAACTCCTTCGAGGTCACGCACGACGGTATGCTGTTTGTTTATTCAGCTTGACGCACGTGACAATTTTCAGATTTCGTTGCATATCAATACTACCTTCGAGTCGTTCCAACAACATACATCGCACCACGTTCCGAACCCTTACACACGAACCAGTACAGTGTGACGCACTATGAACGGAAAGTCAGTCACAACGTGGGCGTCCCGGGAATCTTCTTCAAGTTTGATATTGAGCCCGTCCGTCTCACTATTATCCAACGTACGACCACCCTCGGTCAATTCTTTATTCGGTAAATTTTTGTCCCGTTCTGGGCTCCTCAAACCCTGATTCATATACAAACAGGTGGGTTGGGGTTGTTGGCGGCGTATTCGTCTGCGCATCCTGGGCTCTACGTGCGACAGATCGCGTGATTACCGCCGTTGCGGGACCGAATGACAACGACAGTATCGCGCCTATGCCGGAATCCGTGCGTAGCGGGGGCATACGGAGTAAATGGACTGGCGCGTCCCTCCGAGCACGCCCGAGCAACGCTTCGTTGCGGCCTGGAACTTGGGCAGAGGCGGGTGGCGGATCACCGTACAGCTCGACCTATAGCGGGTCAAATTATGCCGGCTCCCCCGTCGGTTCCCCGGTTCCACCCTACTCCCCTTACTCTCCCGTCGCGCCACCGCCCCTCTCGGGTCGCACGCCGCCAACTTCTGGCTTCGCAGTTCCAGGCTCCACTTCGGGGCTTGGCCTGTCCCCTAGCTTGTTTAGCCCCAGTCCACCAGGTAGCACCCGCACACCGGCTACAGTTGGCTCGCCGGTCCCTGGTCAAGGCGCACCCGCATACAGCCACTTCCCACCAACCCCGCGTTCTCCGTTGAGCGGATTTGCGGCGTTACCAACTGTGAGGGACGCGGAGAAGAAGGATAATTGAAAATCGCGTTGAACAAGTAGGACGTTGGTTTCTGTCATGAGAACGGTGTCCCCTACATTTTGGTGGGCTGAAACGACGCGCACGCAGGTGGTATTAAGTCCCGTCTTGTACGATGGCGCAACTGTCTACTGTCTACTCTAAGAATTACCTAGTCATACCATCGTCACCTGATCATGATCCGCCATCATTCTTACTAGGCTAGACAAAATGGCAGTGCCGAAATTCGGCGTTTCCAGACATGTAGTTGTCGCGTGAATGCTTGGGCTAGCCGTGACTTTGAAAAATCAGATGTGTGAAGGCACACGGTTTGGCTTTGGGTTTGATGATGTGGGGCCAAACCTGTGGGTATCGTGCCATTCTCACATTACGGTGGCCGCTTGACGTCTCGACGTCCTCAACCCTTCACGCAGCGACTGTTTTCTGCGTCCCTGGCTAAAGGATCTTGATTGACTGGCCTTTTGTAGCCGAGGATTAGCTCTACAATCAAACAGTCCATTCCAGGAGTGGGGTCTGAGTATAGTCAAGGTTGGACAGAACAAAACGAATGTAGACACAACACAAAGCCTGAAATTCGTTGAAAGGGTTCATAGTCACCTCACGCGGACTAATGAAACAAAGGAGCCAAAGAAGGCCCAATTGGGCGAGACTGAGTCGCAGTTGGATGGACATGAGGTGTGACAGAGAGGACCCAGTATCTATCTCTGGGGATGTTCCTTGATCGAAGCCTAATATTTCAAACCCATCCTGCACTCTCCTTTATCGCTGCCGCTGCATTATCTAGGGACTCTTGCGGATACCTCTATGCTTGACAAAAACCGCATTTCAGAGGGTCAATAGCGGGTCGACCTACACTCAAGTGACGTACTGTGAGGATAGTACTTGTGTTTATCTGTTATTCTCCGTTATCGAGGCAAAAATCTGAGAAAAATCAGGGGAATATAGCGCAAAATATGCGGATGAGACATGGCCGCATCCTGCACCATCTCAGTTGTCTAGCACGGAAGGGACGTAGAACGTGAGGACGCCGCCCACGTCTGCCGAATCCCCGATATACACGAATAAGATCAGGCAATGTCCTTGGCATATACCTACAGGGCCAAAGTTGACATTACGGAATGGGTGAAAGAATGTCCCATTCGTACATGCGATGGTGGTTTTAGATACTGCATGCGCATTCAAGAACTTCAAGAAGCTTCGAGTGTGAACGAGAACGCTGAAGAGTTGCTTAGGGTCCGGCCGGTCGCGTCCCTCTGCCTGGTCCTCGTCGCCGATTTGTGACGCACCATCCGCAGCTACAGGATCAGAAAGAAATGCGGGAAGCGAGGACGATATGGGCCATGTGACGGCACCTTACCTATACGAGGGTGTGTGCAACTATTCCATGTGATGTCTGCTTTGACGACTTCGGTGCTCGCGGAAAGCTGGAGGCAACCAGAGGAGTTGGCCCGCACCGCTATCACATCCGAAAGGTTACGCATGCGCTCGACGACGGTGCGCATCTTGGCGAGAGGCGGGAGCATGATCTGGACCTATAAATTGGGGGTTACATTAGAGCGATTTTCCTTGTTCGGCGCTCGATAAAACTCACGTCGGGTTCCGGGCATCGCGGTTCAGTGAGCAGTGCCACATCCGCGGGTTTCATCACTTCGATGCGCACATCATGAGCCACCTTGACCTTACGTCCCATGTGGGTTGTACCAAAGATTTCAAAGCTCAAGACGGGAAGGTTGTTCTTCTTCGCGAGTTTCATGACGACTTCGTTAGCCCCAGTGTGCTCCGCAGATGCGGAGCGCAGCGCAGTGGACAATGCATCTGTCGGCAAGTTGAGTGTGATCTCGTTATTGGAGTGGGACAGAATGCGATAGTCTGTGAACAAAGCATCCACACGGATTTTCCTAGATTTTTGTAAAAGTCACGAAGGAGAGGAGGGGGAGCGTAAAAAGAGTGGCCCACGACCAGATTTGAACACCACCTTGCTCTTGGTTGCAAATGATGCGCATGGCCGTCTCGCTGAACTTGATAATACATTTCTTCTGCAGTTTCTCAACTGTTTGGACTAGACCTGAGGCTACGAGTCAAGTATTTTTATTGAATGTAAATAGGATGACCGACGATAAAAGGTGAGCACATTCTGGACTGTAGCGCGAAACCGCATGAGGTTGAGGTGGGCAATTCGGGCAACCTTGAGTCGGATCTTGATCACCCGCCACACATCATCTCTGGCACTACCATAATACTACGTTTCGCGGAATGGATCCACCGGCAAACCTTCACCACGTTAAATCTTCCGATCACTTCAAACAACTCCTTTCAGAAGATCTCCAGCGTGTTTCTCTCCTCTACTTTTGGGCTCCATGGGCAGAACCCTGCAAGCAGATGACTCCGGTTGTTGATGAACTCTCGAGAAAGTACCAACAATTGCTCTCTCTCCACATCGAAGCAGAAGAACGAAATGAAATTGCCGAATCCTTTGATATCGAGAATGTTCCGTCCTTTATCATCCTTCGGGTACGCTACCCATTTACTTCCTCTCCGAGAATCTTTCTCTTCATACCCCCTTCCAACAAACAACACAGGGTCACACTTTACTCGCACGCATCACAGGTGCAGACGCCCGTGCACTCACCGAAGCCATTGCGAAGCATCTGCCCGGGCCCCCGTCCGTTTTCACCCCCCCACTTTCTCATTCAGACAAGTCCCCTGCACCTCCACCTGTGGAGAAGACGGAGACGCCTGAGGGGCTTGAAAAGCGCCTCCGTGGGCTCATGAACCAGTCAAAGGTGGTCCTCTTCATGAAGGGCTCGCCCGATGTTCCGCGCTGTGGCTTTTCACGGAAAATCTGTGGCCTACTGCGCGACCAAAAAATAGAATTTTCACATTTCGACATACTCACCGATGAATCAGTACGACAAGGTATATTGGTCTCGCGAGCACTCGCAGTTACGTTTACTAAAAATTCTCACCTCAGGCCTCAAGAAGTTGAACGACTGGCCAACATTCCCGCAACTCGTTGTCAAAGGCGAATTTGTGGGAGGACTGGACATTGTCCAAGAGATGGTTGACAACGGAGAGGTCAATCAATTAATTTCCTCTGCCTAGATGTCTAATATATTTGCTATTCACGAATTGTTTGTACGTTGTTCCTCAGGTGGTTTAGCTGTTGATGATATCGTACTCAGCTGTGCTCAGCACTGACTTCTTACTGTATGCGTCATCGTTCAGTGTATGAGTGGACAGTTGGCCATATCCCCGCACACCGCGGCTATGTTACCCGCTCTTCATCGGGGCGTTTAATGTTGAAATCAGGTAGCTCCCATTTGGCTGATCGACGTCTTCCCGTCTTCGGGCTTTTATCGTACTACTAGTAGAGAAGCTCGTGAACCGCACCCACTAGAATTTCCGAAACGCACCTTTGTTCGTGGAGCTAAAGGAAAGAGAAGTCTCCCTTTGCAATAACGCCGGTCGAAATGACTGGAGGCGTTGACCACGGTCTGCACCTCTGACAATGCAGTAGCCAAGTTATACTGTTGTTGACCTGGTGACAATCAAGTCACAACTGTCGATTGCTTGTCGTGTCCCGCCATCACGGTACGCTTCTGTGGGCTATCACATCGCTACTATTGGCACAGCCCATGAACGATCTGGTATTCCAGCAGCACTGAGCCACAAATTGTATCAAACATTTCCCAACCTTCATGTAGAAAGACGTACTTAGGTAGTTTCTTCCGCGGGACCTAGCCGCTTCCCTTCCTCCGTTATCCTCGAGTCTTTCTGCCGACCCGTCGGTGCATAAACGAGCCTGATGTCTCCACCCCGATAGCAGACACGACAAGCTGAGCAGCACCTCCGTTAAACCTGATCCAGGTCAAGAGGTATCCCACAGTCGTGGTGTCCTTTGAGGCAGGCCACGCGAAGTGCGGTGGGCATTGGTTTATTTGATCCAAGGACGCAATCATTCGGAATCCGTTCGGTTACAACATCACTCTGTAAGTAAAGGTAGATATCCAAAAATTTTAGTCACCCTTTGCACTGGTCGTGGAACACTAGTGAAGAAAGGAACTCTGCGCCGACAAGGGCTGGACGGATACTGACGCAACCCCGAGAAGGTGAAAAAAGCGTCGTTGAGTCAGCCCAATCTCAAAATCTCAGGGAGATTTCGGTGGGGGATGGCTAAATGAAGGACGACTTGTTTCATCGATGTTTCATTCTTCTGTTCAATTGATACAAAGGCAACATAAAGTCGAGCGGCTAAAGTAATACGAGTGCCACCGTGGTAATGGCGGAGGCACCAAGGACTGCGTAGCCTGTACGATACACGCCTTTGAGTGAGAGGACTTATTTTCCATGGTCAGGGTCAATTTATAACAGAAAAAAGTGCAGAGAATGACAGACATTTTCCGGTATCCCATGCGAGATGACGCAAGCCGTTGAACGAGTGAAAGGCAAATGGTGCGGCGAGGATCGTCTTTTCAGCGACCTTGACCCACTCTGGTAGGCCTGCAGCAAACTCGATGATATTCGCGCTGCTGAAAATGGAAGGGGCAAAAAGATATGCGAGGGAAAACCCGTAGAGAACTGGTTGTCGCACAGTGTTAGTACTGAAGTAGAGATGGACATATGGAGAGTAGACGCACGAACTGAAAGTCCCGCACCCGTGATACGATTGACGATGGAGGCTACCCAGGTGAGTTGAGGCTGGTAGATAGTGAAATGTGGGCTGGACGGGCGTGCAAGACGCTGAGTATTTAAGATAGCCGTGGCCCCATCAGGTTTGAGGGACTGTGTCTGTACAGAGCTATACGGGGGTTAGATATCAGCCTTCCTGGGGCTGGAGCTGATCGAACCGTCTGAGAATGGCAGAACGTAGAACAGGGGCGTTGGTACCTATGAGTCATTAGGAGAGGACTGTAATAAGTCATAAGACCGTACCAAGTCTTATGGAAAACGCCGTACGCCTTAGGGTAGACCCAAGGCCAATGGCACGAGAGTAGCTCATTGTGGAGGTGGATGAATACTGTATGAATGTCGTGTGGATGGGGAATCTCAAGCTCCGTCAAAGGCAACCAATGCCAACTCCGAAAAGTCGATATCACGTGACCATTTGTTTGTGGTCATGCGCCTTTATTGCCCTCCAACGCGTCCACAAACGGTGAGGTGGGTTGACGCCGTGACAGAAGATGGCCCCTTACGATGACTGGAACAAGCTCGACGAAGAAGAGGACGAGGAACTACAAGATATTTCCGTGCGAGTTGCGAACTAAACGCATGGGTAACCAACCAGGCTCACAAACAGTCTTCTGCAGTACTTTGAGAGGAAGCATGATGTCATCCTCTTCGCTATAGACTGTTCGCAGTCTATGTTGGCTTTGCGTGAAGACCCAAATTACGAAAACACAAAGACATCACATCTCCTCAGTGCCCTTAATGCTGCAGTTCAAATACAGAAGAGGAAGGTGGTCGTCGGTCCTTACGATTCTGTTGGTATCATGCTCTACAACACCGTACGCCTCCTTTTTCTACAAAATTGTATGTGCCCTCCGTGATGGTAGGGCAACGTAGACGCGCAGAAATGAAAGCGGACCAGGCTCAGAAATCAAGAAAGGAACATACATCTACCAACCTATGTCCGTCATCAACGCACCCAAGATTCTTGATCTCAATCAACTCATTGATGGTTTGACACACCCTCCACTTTACCTGCTGTAATATTCACACCCCATAGACGCACGTGATAACCCCGATCTCCTGAGTGAAAACTATCCCTCGACGGATAAGCATATTCCCGTAGGAGACTTGTTCACGAGCTGTAACTGGGCTCTCCGTGACGGGTACCATTAATGCCAACCCCCTCTGCGTACCATCGATTGATCAATTCCCTGGCAGAGCGCCAAAGTCAGCAACGAAACGGGTGTTCCTCATAACGGACAACGATGACCCTCTCGAGGGCTCGCACAATCCGCGACTCATAACGTCTGCGCGAACTACCCTCACAGTGAGCTGAAAAGCTCATCGCATATTCTTCTCAGTCGTATCGGTTCTAATGATTGATTGCCTAGGATCTGTTGCAGGCTGGTGTGAGCGTTGAGCCCTTCTTCATCAGTGCAGACAACAGACCATTTAACCAACATAAATTTTGGGCCGTGCGTACATTGTCTTTTTTTGTCACTATGGGCTTGTCTGAACTTGCAGAGGTAGAACGTCCTGGCATCTGATGCCTCAGCTGATGATGACTTTGACTTTCTCCCAACCGCGATATCCATCTCTCGTATTGATGATCTGCTTGAGCAGATGCGATTTCACGAGGTTCCCAAACGAGCCCTCTTCAGCGTCCCATTCGAGCTTGAAAAAGGGCTTGTCATCGGAATAAAGGGCTATGGTCTCGTCACCGAGCAGAAAAAGGGTGCCTATAAGTACTTTGTGGATCTGGGAGATAAAATGGAGGTTGTAGAGAGTCGAACGATGCATGTGGACGAGGTATGTGTCCGCTTGTATCCTACGTGGCCATGGAGTCAACCTTATCCCGACTATTTCTTAAGGAGCGAGAGGCGGAGGTCAACAAGAGCGGTGTGCTATTTGGTATGACACTGGGTGCGACAGCTGAGGACGAGGACGGTTTCGGCACGCGGTCCGTGCGCGCTGGTCGGCGTGTATGCACGATCCGTTCCCTACGCTTCCTTTCACCCCCTGATGTTGGTCGAATTTCACACAGGTCTTCTACACGGCAGAAGAACTTCGCTCTCTGCGCACGCTTGACCTTGAACCAGGTCTTAAGCTCCTTGGCTTCAAAGACCGTTCAGAACTGGCGTTCGAGGATAACGCCCGGCACTCGTTCTTTGTCTACCCCGACGAGGACACGTATGCCGGCAGCCGACGTACTTTCACGGCCCTACTCTCTTCCATGGTAAAGAAAGGTAAAATTGGGCTCGTGCGTGCGTTAACCCGGAGAAATGCTTCTCCGAGTTTCTGCGCGCTACTTCCTCAAGAGGAGGGCGAGGGCGAGGGCGAGGGTTGGGCCGAACCTAGTGGCTTTCACTTGATCCCTCTGCCTTTCGCTGATGACATACGTGCCGCGCCTGTTGAGGACGGTTCTCGAGGTCAGCGACCCCCATCCTTCTAACACCATCGTAGATCCTTTTCGCTGAGCGACGCACTGAACTCATAGCGAGTGGTGGACTCGTCAATGCAGCAAAATCATTCATTTCTAAGCTTGCTCTAAGGAACAGTACATACCCGCCTGACTCCTATCCTAACCCCGGTATGTGCTGTCCGCACTTGCCGGTGCCGCCTAACGCGCACCGCGTTGTCAGCACTAGGCTTCCACTATGCACAACTCGAGGCGACCGCATTCCGTGAGGAATTCGATCCTAGTTCGTTCGAAGATCACACCCTACCAAAGAACGACACGATTAGCAAGAAGGCGGGGCCATTGATCAGGGAGTGGGTGAAGCTTTTACAGAATGACAAGAGCGCCGATACTGTCACCGTCCAAACGGGTTCGAAACGCAAGCCGGTAAGTCCCGCCCGGAATATCTTGGGCCACGATCGCAAGCGAGGTCTGCAGGAGGCTGACTCGATGGTTATAATGTTTTAGGATGTCAGCGTATCCGAGGCGGAGGTGCGCAGTCGTTACGAAACTGGTAGCCTGATGCAGGTGCGTATTGCATGGACCCGTGGGCGCTTGCTTTAGCTGACGACGTGGCCCTCGGCATCAGTTGCGCGTTGACCAAATGAAGGTACGCCGCTGCACCCTCCTTCGGAGTCCTTCCACGCTGCATGATGAATGTGACTCGTGTCTTCTAGGACTTCCTCAAAAGCAGAAGCTTGGCACTTTCAGGGAAAAAAAGCGAACTTGCCGAGCGCATCGCCGAGTGGCTGGATGAACATCCTTGACTCTAATTGGACTGTGGCATCGACAGAGGCCGACTTGCATAACCTAACCGTTATTACTTGCCGTTGTTGTAAATTGACTATTGCGATTTCAATCCCATGCATCTTGATGACCACCCCCTATTTGAGATGACATGAAGGGTTGGTGCTCTTCACATCCACGTGCCAACGAAGTGCTAAACCAGTATCTTGGATGAGCCCCTTAAGCGCAAGCCTGATAGATAACGTCCAGTTAACCCCCTTGGCTTGCAACCTGTCATGCTGAAACATTCCAGAAAATAGGCACATCAGCTACCCCTACGAATTTGCCCCTGCTCCATGCCCCTATTTTACACGTAGTACTGTACCGTCCGTACTGTCCGCTTCCCATCGCTGATCCATTGACACATAAGTATTGTAAGCCTGCCAGCCGAGGACAGACGGCAGAACGAAGCGGGATTAGTCCCTTGTGATACGATACCACGAGATCATCCCATACCTCCGCTCCATCAATAGCATGAGCTACCTCGTTGAGCGGTTCTGTACTCATGGCCAAATCAGGTGTCAGCCATAGCCCTGGGTCAATCTGAGGATCAAATAACGTAACAGGGAACTCGGCAGATGTGAAGAAAGAAAGAGTGAATGACTTGTCCGCATGCAGCCGATGCATGTGCCCTCTCCGCCCTCAGTTCAATTCACGGCGCAGGATGCGTCTTTCCATACTCGGGAGACGTTTTTATACTGCTTATATCAACGTCCTTGTCTTGCTTCTTTTTTTCGTTACTCACTTCCATGGGTCCATGTACGTGTGTAGTACTACTGTAGTGCTTGCTGGGCAACCACTGTAACCCGCTTGGAAAATATTAGTGCAAGTATTCATGCAGTGCTTCTCAATCTTCCGAGCCGTGCTCCTTTTTATTTATTTTAAATTTCCGTGTGCCCGGCGTCAGAGAACCCCCCACATCGGGTGAATAAAGATCCCGAACTTTGTTGGGACCTATCTCGCCGACCGCTATCGGTCCCACCCCTCTGGCCCTCGGCGCGTGGTTCTCAACGTGCTCAGGGTAGAGCTACGGTCTGCGCCATGATCCACGGAGGACTGGCCAGGAGAAATGCCAAGGGTGCTCTGATGGTCTCAGCTCTGCTAAAATGACACCTGCCTGATCCTGCCATTCGACCGCCCATCCTCATTAATCGGTTGAACAATACTGTACTGTTGCCATCAAGTAGGGAGTAGGCAAACGATAGCCGGATAATATACCTTAAATATGCCAAAATTATTATGATCTATCTCCCGAATTGGAGATTCAATAAATAGGTTATCATAGGAGGATCCGTAAATCGAAATGACAATGGCGGGAAAGGGAAATATGATGGTCTCAGGGCGCTCTACGAAGACAAAGTTTGCCACCTTAAAAAACTCTATTGCACGTGCCGTCTAGACATGATGGCGCTCGGCTCTTTCTCTCTATTGTTCCTGAATACATCATGTTTGGATAGATTAAAGAGGCGAGATGTGCGCTAGGAACCCGGAGACCGAATGCGCCAACGAGGTTGGAGTGCGGCATTCCCAGGCCGCAATACTCCGAACATTGTGGGGTTAATCCACCCTGAACGCAACGTGAGCTGGTGCTTCTGTACGGGAGAAAGTCGAGGAGAAAGAAAACAAGGGAACATAACACGCACCCAACAACCTTCATCAGCGTATAACCAAGCGATGCGACCACCTATCGTACCATACGGTGAGTGGTTCTTGAATAATGGTCGGATGAAACATACAAGGGCGGCAATGACACTAGCTGGTACGCCGTTTTTCAGGAAATCAACGTTTGTCAAATAAAGTTGGCCCATTTCGTCTTCCTGGGTTGCTCTGATGGAAAATCAGTTAGGCTTCTGGGAGTAAAAGTAGAAGGACGCACGCCGTCTGATTTGGGAATCCCGAGACAGGCATACCCATACCAGTGGAGCAGACAAGCCCGGTGATGAAAATGAGAAGATTTGCTTGGTTGCCTGGAAGGTTGGCCCCGACCGCTTTTGCTATTGGAACAAGAAGCACGCTAGCGATGGTATGGCTGATGAACGTGGAGACGATCTACACTTCAATGGCAGTGGGGTTTGGCATCTGATGGCAAGTGCAGCTTACCAATATGACAGTGGTGAGTACAACGACCACTCCAAACTCGGAGCGTCCGTCCACAAGCTTACGGATGAGAACATCCATCTTGTCTAACAATCCGCTCGATGTGACACCTTTGCCTAGCGCGATGCCACCCATTGCAAGGAAAACGACCGACCACAAAAATTGCTCAAAATCATCCTACGGGGGAAAGGAAAAATGTCAGCGCGTAGCCGTACCAGGAAGAGTGGGAAACGCATCTTCACCTTCTTCAAGACACCTGATCCGAAAAAAGCGACAATAGGAATGATGGCAATGACGCCCATATCGCCGACCCATTCCTCGATTGCGTGTTCAACGACCCAGAGACTGATCGTGGCCACGCATACGAATGTAACCCACCATTGCTTCATAGTAAAGCGTTCGCGTGTTGGGCGAATGCTCTTAATCTCGAGACTGCCATCTCCCGTAGGCAAGCGCGACGGGCGATAGGACACCAGGAGGAGAAGCCAGATTAGCACGATGGAGACGGCAGAGACCGGGATTGCAATTAAAAACCAGCGACCCCAATCAAGCGGTGGTTGCATCGCTTGTAAAGCAATCAAGTTCTGGGGCGACGAGATAGGGGACGCCTGCCCGCCAATGTTGGCTGCCAGAGCGATCGCGAGCTGTAAGACGTGGGGGATCGGGCTTGGTAACCAAACAATAGAGGGGGGGCTTACGACGAGACAGGGCCCAAAGGGTGCTTTTGGTGGGATAGTCCGCAAGATTGGCTGCGATAAGGTGGGTGTGAGCGTGAGAGACGCGCGGCGAAACCTAGCATAGTCCGGACGCACCCGCACAAGCGTTAAGCAGAGCGTTGGCGCGGCAACATTACTATGGGCGAGGATAAGGTTAAGATACAAAATAATGGAAACTGGGCGCCCGTGAATCAGCGCACCTGATCCACATGCTGGCGAAACATGCAACACCCATGACGGCAAGTAGCACGACAGTAGGGCGTGTACCGGCCAAACTGAGCACGCGCGTGATCAACACACGGTCGATGTTCGTCTTCGAAAGTGCCGCCGCAATTGTAAAGCCGCCGATGAGAAGCATGATAGTAGGCGAAAACATCACAGAGAACGTCCAACTGCAAGCATATAAGTATCAAGCATCCAGCCTCGAGTAGGGTTTTACTCGCCGAGTTGCCGCTGCAGGGCTCAACCGCTTACCCGTGTCCGCATCCCGGATCACCCTGAGCCACACGAGTAAGGCTGGGACCATGATCGAAGTTACGAAAAGTGGAATTGCCTACAGAAAATGGACTTAGGACCCCACCAGTAAGCAACGAGAATGGTGAAGAGGCTCAACGAACCTCAGTGGCCCACATCAGGGTGGCAAATACAAGTATGGCGAAGCACCGATTTGCTTCTTCCTCTTCGATAGTCTGCACGTTCAATAGCGTGGAGAAAATAAGGGCTGAAAGGACAACCCAAGCCTTTCGTCTGCTGAGACGAAAACGTCCAACGCGTGTCTGCACTTCAAACGCCTTCTCTTCTGTAGTATCTACCGGTGCGCCTAGCGGCGTTCCTCCTTCGCCGCGGCGTTCGCGTCCAATCATCTGCCTCCATACGGTGTCTCGCTCCCACGCTATGTGTTCACGTAGGTGAAGTTTCAAGTACCGCTGCGCTGCTGCTGCATCATCTTGCGTAACGCATTTAGCGTACAACTGTAACAATGCTGATTGGGCATCCGCAATCCTTGTGCGAGACGCCTGGTCAAAGGGAGGTGTGGGCTCAAGGATGTCATGAAGATAATGATCTTTAAGCTTATGAATAGATTAGACGCGGCCGATGAGTAATGGACGTATGCATACCGAGCTCTCAGTAACTTTATCGTATCTACCGAGGGGAGAATTAACAATAGCACCACGGTGCTGGAAATGAACTTACTTCTTCAGGACTTTGCGAAATCCGGAATAATTCAGCTCGACATAAGAGCGTAGTGCGCTCACTTGAACGTACAAGTTGGTGATTCGGCGCTTGAATAACAGTTGCGTATCGGTTGCAAAGTTCTTCTTCGAGGTCCAGATCGTTTCACCGCTGCCAGGTGCGGGCGAATGAGGGGAACCGAGTGAAGCGATACTACTACGAAGCTTATTCGCGAGTCCTCGCACTGCAGCAGCCGGAGATCTGCTACGACCTGAACTCTCCCTCCCATTCCTGGTACCGCGACTGGCACTTGGCTTGGGCCTGGGTTCCTCCTGCTCCGGGACGGGAGCAGGGAAAGAATGTCCTGGGGGAACACGGATGGCAGCCAGTGAAGCTTCGAGATCAAGGTTCTCCTCCGTGGACGAAACGCTGACGCGACGAGGGCGGCTTGCTATCCAGATAATTAGCCTATGAACGAACCAAGAAGATAGCTGAAACGGTGGGGGCTGGGGGAGATCATGCGATTGCCGACGCCCCTCAAACGCGTTTGTAGTGACCAACTTGGCCACCTGTGCCTGTGGTGCACGTTGACAGCGCGGGTCGAATTTATCTTCACCCAGTCCAGCCCGACAGAAGCAGTATCGTAGTATTCGCGACAAGCATTCTACCCACCTCCCTGTGAGATCGCACGACCTGCAGAGGTGGACGCTCGCCTTCTGCGCTTTGATGTGAAGAGGTCATGACTTCGTTCGGCACTTGGCTCGTCGTCCTCGTCTTCGTCTTCGTCATCGTCCCATTGGTTGTCCCCAAAAAACCGACCGGCCAGCATACCAATGTCATCCTGTTCCTTTACGAGTTCCTCCAGTTCGACGAGCTCTTGGAGGAACTGCTTTTCCTGGAGAGTATAGAAGGACGAAATCTTTCGCAGCTCGGCATCCAGGAGGGGCTTGAAAACCGCATCAGTGTCTTGCAACTGTTCGACGCGTTCGACCAAGGATGTCTGTTCTGTTGCTGACTCTATATCATGCGACTGGACGAGGGCCTCGTGCTTTTGCTTCTCGAGATGATAGATGTATTTCTTGAGGGCATCGTATCTGTTAGGATGAAGACAAGGTCAGCAGACGCGAAGACTTGACCTAGATGACCAATAAAAGGACGCACGCAATGTATTCGTCCCACCACTCTACCTCCGCGTTAAACTTGAGAGAGGAACTGGGCGAGAAAAGGTGTCAGTGACTGAACGATAGTCGACACTTTACGATTAGAGGGATACACCTGAATTTCATGGCAAATTTCTTTGTGTCAAAACTGACAGTCCGTCGCACCCGATTGCGAAGTTGGGTGAGGGGTATCTGTTCCTCTTCAAGAGGCCGTGCGAGGCGAGTGGTTGGCTCCGAAGAACCGAAGAAGGTTGAACGGAAGAGAAACAGGGTCGAGGAGGTGGGTTGAGAGGTCGCCACTGAGCAGCCTCAAGTCCCGGCCAAATTAGTCTTGTCTTGCACTGTCAGGCCCGCGCAGGCCAACTCCAGCTGTCCGCGTCGCCGGACCGGTCGGTAACCTATGTTGGCCCCATTGACAGTCCGTCCAGTGTTCGGTACCGTGCGGTAGCTTGTACCTTGATCTAACTTATCACATCACCACCTACCTAGCTACACTATCACCTTACTGCGTCCATATCCCGACCCAAAGTTTGTCCTCATTACCCTTGATCGTTACCCGGCAAGAGATCTGGCTTACAAGTGGCCGTTCGAGCATCTATGAAAATGACTTATGTCACCCCATCCATTTCCCTACGCTTCCCTTCTATCTGTTTATTTTATTTTATTTTTTCTACTCGTAGCACGATGTGGGAATTTAGACCATCAATTGCAACTCCCAATTGTCACTTTGCTGGTAACTTGGCGCGCACTTGTTCGGCAATTCCGAGTCCTGGTTGCACCATACCGCATTAATGATGTGATATCGGCCTTTCAGCAATTTCACCTTCTTCCATTATCCTTCTTTCATACCCAGCTGTAAACCGACTTCAATAACAAGCCCGACAGTATTTCATGCCGAAAGACATCCAACCTGGCACCATATGTACAGCTCTGGTTACCAACTTGGCAGAGCCCTGACCAAATCCGGGGCCAGTTTCAGACTTTCAGTTCGTTGCTCCTAACTACGAGCAGCTGTCGGTCATCGTTGGTTTAGTGGCTCACGGGCATGAGGCAGGATGTTAGAAGTCAGGGACTCCCCCCCTCTCCAGGGGCTCCCCAAAGATACCAAAACCTCAGTTGGTCGATCCCTTGCGAAGAACTGAAGAATATCCAACTGATCACTTTGAGAGGTAAAGCAAATGTGCGATGTTTGCATATCTGACCTGCGCAGCAGAGATGGCGTCAGGCTACTGATCTTTTTTTTTTTTCAATACTCGCGAATATCATTCATCCAAGCCAAGGGTGATCCCGCAATACACCTTCGCCTCCTAAATGAGAAATGTCCAACACCATCCGGGACCTCGTTTGCCAATTACTACCACGATCAAGTCGCATCCGGTTGCAGACAAATATTAGACCCCCGTACGTTCCTTTCACGGCCCAGAACTTAAACTCGTCCTTGGCTCATGCCGCCGCTGAGACGGGTTTCTCTGCCTCCTTTTCTCAGGATCAAAGGCCATACGGACTGCCACCTTTCTCCTACTAAAACTACGCGGGACGCAAGGTACTTGGGGTGTCCGTTCCGACCTTTGTTGCTGTTCGAAAACCGAACAAGGGTCGTGCCTATTCCGGTCTAAGCTATGGCGGTTCGTCTCAACCAACCCAATCAGCAGCCCCTGCCCCTCAGAGGAAATGTGAGATGCCTCGGGCGTCCGCGGGGGAGAACCGATGAACGGCGCCGCCGCTCAGCGCTCAGCCACGGACCTCGGAAGCTTGACCGCTCTCACGGACGACGTGGACGTGATGTCTATAAATATTACATGTGTTGCATGTTGCATGGAAGGGCCGAAGGTACGCATCGCTCGTCAAAATGATATCTCCCCCCTTCTCCCTCTGCCCTTGGAAATTAGAACCGGGTTATCCCCCGTCCACAAAATTGTTCGAACCTTGTCAGATGAATGCAACTGGGCGCCTCTGAAACAACGAATGCCCATAACGGAGTTCGATGGTCTGAGAACTATGGGCATAATGTCATAATGTCGTGCCCTAACCAAAGTTGATGCGGCGAAGCTGATAGGGACGGACGTGGGACATGGGACGGGGAATGACCTGGATGGGAAGGGATAACATCACCTATTTTATCGTCATGTCCTATGAAACACCATATGCTTCACCCCCCTTCCATTGTACAGTATGCGTGTATATTCCCTTGGCAGGGGGAGTGGCCGTGTCACCTTCTGTATGTCCGCAATACCTATGTGGAAGCGGAGGGAATCCGGCCCTTCTTGCGAATGTCGTCAGGTGTCGTCCGAGGATGACGGGGCTTCATGGTCACCGGGGCGGGATTTGGAAACAAGGGGACACACGATTGGCAGCCACATCACGATTCTCTCAGCTTTCTCCTTTCTCCCCTCTCCCAGGCGATTGTCTCGCCCCCAGGGCCACGAATTATGTCATTAGGGGTGCTCAAAGCGGCGTGCACTCTCACCGGTTTCTCCACGCACACCGGTCTGCTGACCATCACGGGTAAACTGCTTGCCGCTAGAAAAAGAAATCCCAGTGCGCATGCTCCCCACATGGTGCAGGGAAGCTAAACCTCACATCACGGACGTAATCTATCCTTCCCAGGCCAGCAGGAACGCACGTAGCATTGTAGAGAACGTGTACGATGTGTCAAGACATGGGTCCGAGGAGTCATTCTTGCCGTGTTAGGCCCCGGTCCTCCACCGCGTAGCACCAGTAGCATCCAACAGTGACTTGCCAGTACGTGCATGACCCATGCCTCCCGCCAATAGGTTATGGTATTGATCAACAGAAACAAGGAGGCCGCCCTTGCCCTCTCGGTACCCTCCCAAACGCCCTGACACGTCCCAAATTTGGTGACGGAAGAAAAAAAAAAAAAAGCATCAGGATGAGCTTCCCACAAAGCAAGCGTTTAATACATGATGTTAAGCCCACCAGACTGGTGGTTTCGCGCTGCTGAGAACTTTGTCTGGTCGTACCTGCTGAAACGCCTAAAGCTAAGCTCCGGTGTCGGGAAAAAAATTATACGTCTCGTCGAGGCGGTAAACATCACGACTTTGCTTTGTCTTTCCAAAGAGCAAGGATAAAATGTCTACAGCGCAAAGCCTACGGCGTTTAAAAATCCAAAGTTTTACAAGGATTCGGCTGGGGCCTTACTTATCCGTGGGTACGGAACAACATGCATGCCAGTGTGGGAATCCCGGCACGTCGTGGTTGACGGGATAACGATCTCAACCATACCTTGATGTTGGTGAGACTAAACCTAGAGCCGGAATTTGTGAGACAGTCGTGAGGCCGGAATTGGGTTCCTCATCCTCGAGTACACCACGAGTTTTGACAGAGTAGGAACAAGCACCGATCACGAAGTCGAAGTGCTCCCAACAGATCGGATTTTTGAGCGCCGAATGCGGTAAAACCCGCCCCCGACATGAATTTTCGGCGTGTTCTATTTGGCTGTGTGCGCGTGCTCAGTTCAGTTCAGTAAAAACAAGTGTTGCGAGGTAAGTAGGCACTGATCATAACAAAAGAAATTTGATGGCCAACGTATGAATGAGAATCCGATAGCAACGTACTTGAGTGTGTGTGTTCTATTCTAATGGATAACGGTAACGGGTACAAGCTCTGCGTTGACGGAGAGGTATCAAAGAACATAGGAACTCCAACGCATATAGGGAGTAAGGAGTGCCATGCCCTACCAAGGACGGACAGGATGGGAGTTCGAATAATTTACGCTATATACGTCCCGCAGCTCCGCAGGCTTACGCGAAGGCGAGGCTTCCGTTCTGTGTAGCTGCGGTGAAGATGGATGATCATCAATACGGCGGCGTCCATACATCTGCAGTCTTTCTCTGTCGTCGAAGAATGCCGGTCGTGTTGGTTCTGTGTATGTGTGCGAGGGTATAGAGGTTCGAGTATTACCTGACAGCACTTTCGACGAAGACGGGAGCGAGTCTTGTGGTTCTCGCGGTAAAGGTGTGGATGTGTGAGGGGTAAGTGGTAGAACCGGAGATGGGTCGCTTGGAGAGACGCCATCAGGAGTTGACGATAGAAATGAGGCTGATGTGGAGGAAACTGCCGAACTTGAATCGGATTGTCTGCGATGGGCAAGCGTCTGGAATCGGGGACTGTCTTGAGAGCATGAGCGCTCCGAGGCCCAGTGTTGCGTTTCAGCACTCGTGGTGGGTCTAAACTGTCTATGAGGCTCTAAATCGAGGTGTCTGCCAGACACCAACAGATCAGTGATGACGGATAAAGACTTGAATCGCCAGCTTACGGGGCATTTGATGGCAAAGACGGGCGCCGCTGATACCTAAGCTGTTCTTCTGATGCGGGGAGGGGATTGGCCACATCGGTACCGTCACTTGCTCGAAGCCTCTGAAGAACTGCTCTGGAGTCATTGGACTGAGGCGCAGCTGCCCAGGAAGAGATAGGGGGAAGCGATATGAGCGTTTGCCCCGAAACATGTGCTGAAGGTGGGGGATGAAGTGGAGGGAGTTTAATAGGTTCGTCCTGAATAGGTGCACGACGCGAGCCACTCAAACCAGGAGCGTCTGGAAAAGGATTTCTAGAGGTTGTTACTGGAGATGATACGCTCGATGCGAAAGAAGCATTGTTCGGTTGCGATGGGGAGGGATACGGCGAATAACGTGTATTATGGCTACGCTCGCGAGTCAGGGACAGCCGGCCGACACCACTATCGATGGAAAGCGCATCCGTTGGGGATGGCGTCGACGGGCCATTTTGGTGCTGGGTTGGCCATCGGGGTTGAGCAAATAACGATCCCTGTTGGTGTAAAAATTGAGGCGACGGCTCAGTGATCTCATGTGGGTAGGTTGGGCCTGAGATGATCGACCATCCAGCCTGGAGGCCAGATGTGCCCGTGGATAACATTCCCGAGCTTTGGATATGATTACTCCGTCTGGCCCGGCGACGACCACCAGCATTGGCAATAACCTGCCCGTATCCGGGTTGTTCTGGGGACAAGCAGGTGGTGGGAAAGGTGGGTCTAAGAGGTTATTGAATGACTCAGAAGAACAGACACTATGCTGTTTCAGATCGCGTACCCAAACAATGGCACAAGATCATGGCGAATGGGCCACGCCACGCTGTAACAATGCGTCAGAGGACCACTCGCGAGATTAAGCACCGATCATGCATACCGACGAGACAGACGCAGAGCAACCTGCATTCGTGCCCCCGTCAGCCGGTCGAGTTATGGGTGCTGGTGGGGGTAAATACCTCATAGGGCATCCACGTCCCTTGGATCTTTAGATAGCCACCGCGAACTCTCCGTATTTGGGAGGCCAAATCAGGTTGGGACTCTATCATCTTGACTATGTCGGCTGAGCATACGATAGGTGTAAGCCAGGTTCCATAACCAGAACCGGAGGAAGGCGAACCTTTCGAATTCCCTAGGGCTGCGAAATGCAACAAGGCAATCACACTGTCACGCATGGAGTCATCCCGTAAAATAAAGAGTGAATTACCTTTCCAGATGCCAGTCCAAAGTATATACCCATCGTCGACGTCCATCATTATCCATTGACCATTCAGCGGGTATTCGTAAACGGGGCTAGTGCAGTGCATAATCAGAAAAATGAGGCTCAATGTCCTCTGTGACTGACATGTAACCACGGGGGTCGTTGCTAGTTATGTACCGGCTTTTGATTACATGATGGTTTGGACTCGCGTACGGCCGGAAACGGGGCGAAGAGGTAGAAGGACCTCCAGCGGACGGGAGTGAGTCCTGTGTAGGGGGAGGTAAGTGCAAAGTTCAACCATGATGGAAGAGAGCTGACTTGTAGGATACCGGATGTCATGGAAGGATGCAGTGCGGGGGAGGAAAGGGAGCCTGAGTAAACTGCCTCGGCTGCTCAAATAGTAACACGGAGAACGATGTATCCCAGATCACGTTCCCCGGATTATTAGATTTCCCGAAGCGGCAGGACTAAAAAAGTGCTAGTGCGGACGAAAGAACGGGGGGGGAGACAAAAATTGGGCTCAAGATCGCAGCCCACGCGGGAGCCGGAATGTGATAACCGATCACCTAGTTGGTGGGTCTGACCTGACAAGGAGAGTGGAGAACTCGAACCGAGTATGAAAGCCAGTTACTTGTGCAGGAGTCGATCGCGGAGTTAGGCGCAGTCATCAATCGTCTGCATAAGGGGACACGAAATAGGGTTCGGACGCTCAGAAATGGGACAAGAGAAAAAAAAAAGGCGAGTTTGAACGAGAACATCAGTTCCTTTGATGTTACCTCGGTTAGGCTCGAAAAAGGCCCCCCGGCGAGAAAACAAGCAGGCACCGAAGCGGGGAACATCGGCCCGCTTCGGAAGGAACTTTTAGCGAGATGTGCGACGCCGCCCGGCCTTGGCGCCACACCGTTAAACTTTCAATTTGAAAACTTCTCGCCCTGACTCGTAACCCAGAAAAACCAAGCAATAAACCCTGAAGAAATATAGAAAAGCTTACGCCCCTCGGCCGCCGTCGGTTCTTCTCACGCATTCGGCGCCCGCGCTAGTTTCGCATTGATCCTCCAGTCCCCCGGAACCTCGAGACCGACGGACTTGCCGCGGCAATTAGGAACGATCGGTCACCACCACATAGTGGTACTGTACATACTTAAAATAAGCAGATTCCCGGCCCCGCTTGGCCATCTGAATTGATCCCGGTTCATCGGGCTCACCAATTCAACAGATCGAATCACATTCGAGCATAAAAATCCGGGCGCCGAGTGGTAAAGGGCTTCTCTTCTAAGCTTCCCTGCTTTCCGGAGGAGGGGAGAAGGATAGCCACTCAGGTTGCGCCCGACATCGTCCTATTCACGATTCACAGAAGGTTCCTGCGTCGGGGCTGTCAGGCTTGATCATATGGTGTCAACAGATAATCTCCAAAAAAATCCCGTGACTGTGTAGTCCATAACGTGAGATCATGTCATCTCCCGTTGTGAGCTCCTCCCGAGGGCGCTACCCTACGAGCGACTAGTACTTCTGGTGAGAAGACCTCAGCTTCCTTGGCCCGAACCGAATGTGACGTATTTATTTGCAGAGGCTCAGTTAAGTAGAAAGTGACGACCACACACCCGTACCTCGCTCCTCCCACGTGCACCTCGGTGAGAGATTGCCTACCCTGATTCAATGTACGTTCTCTGATAACGAAGCTGGTTAGCAAGTTGAAGGCCCAGATAGGTATATCTGGTTGACACAAACAGGACCTTACCAACCCCAAACAACCTCTTCAAAGTGACGTGAGGTGGCCACTAGACATATTATACCACCGGTGAACTAGGCTTGCCACCCTTCCGTTTGTTGATGCGACGGTCAACTGGGGATGCTTTTCCCACTCCGTCGCTCCGTCGTCGTCACCAAGGATAGATATCGTTGTTCTGTATAGAACACAGCGTGGTCCCCACTTCATGAAGGTGAGAACCCGGGTCAAGTTATGGGCGTGGAAGGCGTGCCTGAATAATCTTTTGGGGGGAACACGTCACGAGGAGAAATGACTCTATGAACGTTCGATCGAGCGCGTGTTAACGTTTGTTTGGGGAACCGGAAGCACGACCGGAAGCACGCGTTCGCCCATTTGGTCCCGCGTGGGCTCCTCGAGCATGTGCTTGACACTACTTGTGATGTAGGATTTGCGCATAGGACAACAATTACGGGAGATCGCGGCACGGAGCATGCCCAAACTGTCTAAGTACAGACGTGACTTGACGCCGCAGCGCCCTGCTAACATACCGCTACGCAGTCGCCGCGCCCGCCGCGGCCTTGAGAGCCGTGAGCGTCTCCCGCGAGCCATGTCCATCACCCGTCGTGTATATCACCTTGCTGACTGTAAATCCGTTGAATTGGCTCGCAGCGCACACGGTGTACGCGCCCATGTTATCGAATGCCAGCCAGTCACCGACACGCAACCCATCAGGAAGCATGGTCATAGGGCAAACACAGTCGATGGAATCGCATGTTGGACCCCATACGCTGCTGGGTCGAAGGCGCTCCGTCCCAGAGAAGTGGAAAGAGCCTTTCATATACAAAATGTATGGATGAACCTGCTGATGGTCGAACAAGATGCAGTTGAACGCTCCGTACACACCATCATTGATGTAGTCTATGAAGAAAACTCGGAGTTAGTATATGACATGCATAAACAATGGACCCGTACACATGACAGAAGGCTGGTCGTCCTTTTCATCTTTGATTTCTGTCGTTGCTCCATCGGAAAGTGGGGCACGACGAGCGATGATATTTGTGGCAAGGCTGAAAGCGCGGGAGACAAAATACCGGCCAGGTTCGGCGATGATCCGGAGACCTGTGCGATCGGGAAAATGGAAGTCGATAGCATCACGGAGGATGCCCGCCGTCGCTTCGAAAGTGGCATCTTCAAAACCACCACCGACATCCAAAAATGAGAACTTGTACCCCGAGGCAAGTCCCATATCGAAGGCAGCACGTGCCCACCCAACGGCATCCGAGAACGCAGAAGGATCGTAGCACCCACTGCCCACATGAAAGCTGATTCCAATCACATCAAGTCCGAGATCCTTCGCTTTCGAAAGAAGGCCGGGAACTGTCACGAGGGGCGCTCCAAACTTAAGCCCAAGACGACATAGACTCTTCGAATCATCCGTGAGGATGCGTAGGACAAGCTTCGCGGTTGGGTTGGCCCGTGCAACCTTATATAATTCATCCGCATTGTCGAAGGTCAACATATCGACGCCATGTTTGGCAGCGTTCTTGATGAAGGATACGGCCTTGCAGGGGTTGGCGAAAATGATCCGCGATGGACTTACGCCAAGCGGTAGAACTTGAGCAATTTCACCATTGGAAGCACAATCAAAGCCCGTACCGAGTGCTGCCAGGAGGCGGAGCACGTATGGGTCTGGATTGCACTTCACCGCTACAACCAGGGGGATACATATCAGCGAGGGGTAAAAGCATCCTGAGCACGACAGGGACGCGCACCGTAGAAGGGTTCTATTTCAGGTAGACAACGCTTCCATCTTTGATATTGGTTGAATACATAGCTCAAGTCCGCGACAAAATAAGCTTTCTCTGCATCTGGTATGCCAGCAACTGAGAGGCGCGCTGCATGAATGACACCATTCCGAAGATGTACATCCGGATGACCGCGGAGTAGAGGTGGTAGCCCAGGAAAGAAGGTGTCACCTTCGTCATCATCGTCATGGAAATTGATGTTATCGCTCTCAGTAGAGGCAGAAAGAGGTTTGCTTTGAGACCAAGTTAGATTTTGGGAGGGGGAATGAAACACAGATGTGAGATGTGGCGGAGGGACTAAATCAATAGCGTGAGGTGTCGGGAGGATGGTGAGTTTCGACATAACGATATTCTCTTCGATGGTATCGGCCTCTTTGGAGCGATCCAGAATTTAGCACGTATTGTTAGTGTGAGGAGGTTGGGAACAAGATATAGTTGATCTTATGGTAGGTTCGAAACCAGATTACCGAACCAGAACCGCCACGGTCAGTGGAACCGGGCGGGCGGGGACGGTAATGGAGGGGTTTCACTCAGTAGCTGGAAGGGCCTCGCTTGTTCGCGAGGGTCAACACTGTATTGAAGGTTGTTTTGAGAGAAGGTGGTGATGGGAAGAGAAGTGTGCAGGAAACAAAGTGAAAAAGGGTTGCCGATTCGGAAAAATCGGTGATTGTTAGGGGGGTTCGCCTGAAGCGAAGAGAACACAGTTGGGTCAATATCCCGATTGAAAGGAAGACAGGAAGGGAGATGCAACTTCACCTATTACGGAATACCACCTGTAATCAATAGGTGAAGATGAGAGTGTGAAGTAGAGCGATCGCGATGTCAACGCACCGGAGGGTCAACAGACGGAGGTCGTCGTTTCTAATGTGGTTGGGTATGATGTATGTGTATCCCGTCGTCCCGGTTATGACGACAAAGGGAGGAAGGATTCCCTCTTTTTTTTCTTTGGTGGGGTGGGGAGCAGCGGAGGCGACGTGGAAAAAAAAAATACGGAAAATTGAGACATCGATCGATGCACTGCTTTTTCCTTCGCGGCTAGCTCCGCCCGGGCCGTACGGTCCCCAACAATCTCCACGACATCAGGGATTGCCTGTTTGTCGAAATGAAAATGGAAGAACCAATGGATTGGATCCCGGGCGCGACCAACACGCGGTGGTCACGGCGTATGGGAAACTCCCTTATTCAGATAGTCAGGGCAAACGCAGTCCTGATGCAGAACGGCATGGTCTTGTGTACCAACTCTCGAGCCGTAAATGTAGGTTTGTGACTCAGGCTGTCGAGAGCATAATCACATCTCCAGGTCGGTTCACTGATGAATGTTGTGATCAATTCCATGCACACAGGAACACGGTAAGCGGGAGTAAGGTGGGGACCAGCTGCCGCCGGGTGTGATTGATCCATTCAAAGACAGGCAAGAAGGTTCATCGACGTAACACCACTTCACTGAGCTAACTATTTACAGTAGCTGAAAAATCCACACTCAAGATCCTTTCGGGTGCGAATCGAGACGAGGGAAGGAAGGCTCGGCGCTCCTCCCCTCGCTGATGGAAGCACTGGAACTCCCCAAGGGGACTTCGTTCACCAGGGTATCCACATTCACGGCGGTCCCTGATACCCATATGTGACCCCGAGGGAAGCCACCCACTATTGGCGGAGCGCCAGCGACATTCCACTCTAGTAACCCACCCAATGGTAGGTGCTGGACTACCACCCGTTTTCCGAGGACCTCTGCCTGACGATGATAATCAATCCATTGTAATCCAAACGCGGCAACGAATTTTGGGGGGTGCACCTTACCTCGTACATCTTGAAAAGACCAGTGTTCACTTTCCTCCAAGTTGCAACTCCAGTGGCAATAGCGTACAGCTGCGAAGAATGTTCGTGGAACGGCCCACGCTTGACTTGATGAATTCGCATAATCGACAGGAAGTACAGGTTCGTCGGTGGTAGTGGTGGATGTAGTATCGCAGACACTGGGACCTCGCTCTGGTCTACAAAATATGGGACGTTAGCTGGGTGATTTTCCTTCCATACGCAGGCAGACCTCGAAGCTGAGCACTCCCAAAGATGTAGCCTAGAAAGTGCGAGTCGTCCAGTCCCCACACGCCGTGGCTACCTGCTGGCTCTAGCCGATAGACGTCCTGCAAGCGCCAACAGAGCCGCAGATATCGAACAAAGACGACTAGAACGATGTCTCTTGCTTCTTCTGCATCGAAGCAAAGGACTCGGGTGAGAGTAAGGCAGAGAAGAAAGGCCGCAAACGATGTCTCATGTCCTGTGCCATAATCCATGCGCACAAAAGAGCCAAACGCAGTGAGTAGATATGGTAGTACATGGGGGACCGCCGCAGTTAATTGCGGCATCATCGCGGCCAAAAGCTCATCTGCGCGCTGTATGGCGATTCAGTTAGCGCAGGGGACATAGAAAGGTTGAAAAGAACGTACTTGTTCAAGACGCTTCCCCCATGTCCGAAATGCGAGATTTCCAAATCGTTGAGCGGTTGGCAGCGGTGGAATCTCATCGATCCACCTGTCTAACTCGTCGAGCAAGCTGACTACACTGTGGATGCCCTGTCGAGACAAGACTTGGGACGTGATTTAAGCCTCACAAGAATCTCGAGTACCTCACTGTGATTGTCGTTTGTCCGGGGTAATGAATACCCAACAACTGACTCATTCAGCCATCTCAGGAAAAGGGAGTAGTCTGAGTAGCCCTGCGTCTGCTTCCATGCCTCTACATCGGCATCGGTCCGGATTTTGACCGTGGGCAAGGTTTTCAAAGCTTCTAGGTTCTCGGGAGATATGTGTCTTAGAAGGGGTAGGGGTATAGACGCCATCGTAGAGTTGGGGACCTGAACACGAGTCAACTAAGTCAGACCGACCCGGAGCTGAGCGTGTAACTTTGATGGGACGCTTGACGTGCCCGGCAAGTCCTTCGGCACGGTTGTCCAAATCTGCCGAGTCTCACGTGCACAATTGGGGAGGCTTCAGCCAGGGCCCCGGAGACAGGAACCGCGCGTCATAGGGCGCCTGCCATAGATTGCGATATATTATGCAGGGTTCGGGGTCCCTGGGCGATGCCCTCGGAACCACCTTGATTTGGCACCTTTTACACCCGTCTTCTTTTTTTTTCTCTCTCAATTGAACATATAAGTACTACTGTATAGGTGCAATCAAGAAAAAAATAAAACTGGACAGTTCCATGATGACCGCCAACGAAACGAACAACAGAAGTTATCATTCTAGCACCCTTTACTTCCCTTTGGTACCGGTGTATTCTTCACATGCACAGCAAGGGTTGCAACCAACTTGCAAGTGCCAATTTTAAAATCACACTGTAATTGTCGCATAGCGAATAATTAATTATTTCATTTTCAAAAATTGACAATTTTATTATTAATTACGACAGTGTTCACAGGGTGCGGAAAATAGTCCGTACTGATCCAGCACTAAAGGAAATATCATCATTATTCCATCTGACTGCCCAGCCAGTAAAGCAAGCCGTGAGTGAACAGGGCTATGGCACCAAAGCATCCTCCCGTTGTCCTTCCCAATGCTTTACATATTCCTGGAATCAACAAACTAGCAGGAAAGCGCGTTATCCTTGCCTCGGGCAGTCCAAGGCGCAAGGAGATTCTTCAAACCTTCGTACGCTCGTGGGTTCATCGGGTAGCAGTCATTTTTAACGTTTCTTGTGGGCCGTAGGGTCTCGCTCCCGAAATCGTACCTTCCCTCTTTGCTGAAGATCTCAGTCCCGCGTCCTTTGAGGATATTCACGAGTACCCCGTCGCCACTGCGACGCATAAAGCCGTTGAGGTGTACGAACGACTCGTCGTACGTTTCAACTAGTCTGCGTTTTTCCTTCCGGCACCTCAAAAGCTGATTTCCAGCGTGAAGATCCCGAGAATGGACCAGATCTTGTGATCGGCGCTGACACAGTTGTTCTTACACATGCCCAACCAGTCAGTTCCGACATTGCATACTCCGAGCTGCCAGGTGTGCACCAGGAGTTGTTGGAGAAGCCTGTGGACAGAGGGGACAATCTACGCATGCTGCAAGACTTGAACGGAAATGTGTGTGAGGTTGTCACTGGCGTGAGTCTAGGTGAACGGCATTGAACCCTTCTTACCGGCGGGCTTGACATTGACTCATCCCTCTTCAGTGTTTCCCGTCCTGACATCACCAGGATTTGCCATACGGTAGGCTTCCTCTTCGCTGGAATTTCAACTTATAACGTTTGACGTGCATAGCTCTCTGGAAGAACGTTCCCTTGTCTACTTTCCTGACAATGCGCCAACTCTCCTCAGGGCATATGTCGATTCGGGCGAGGGGCTTGATCGAGCCGGAGGATTTGCTGTACAAGTACGTAGTCGCGTACACACGCATACCGCATCGCGAATTGAATGAGATTGAACAGGGCTTGGGTGGACTGCTCATCAGGAAAATCGAGGGCGACTATCACAACGTCGTTGGGTTTCCTGCTGCGTCATTTTTCCGATTCTTAGATCTCCTTGTAGAGGAGGATGATGATTTTTTGGAGGTATGAAGGCAAGAGTTCAAGGGCTGGCATGGCACACTTCCGTTAAACACGTCGTCATGATATGATGTGGCTTATGGACCTCGACCATCAAAAGGAGAAATTGGATGGGAAAGGTGTTCGTCAGATGCAGCTTCAGAACGACACGTGCTGGCACACCATTTAAAAGTTAGTTCATTGACAGCGCTCTATGGGGGTAATCTTTATTGGTTGCTGTGTCAACTGCATGATATGAGAATATCTTGGCACATACCTCGACTTATCCACCTGCTGATGACAATCCATTGATGGTGGATACAGTACTAGCAGTTGACTTTCAGATGGTTTTAGCACCAGGAGAACCATGAATAACGACCAAAAGTCACACTTCATAGCAAATTCGGGGTTTTTTTCACACGGAAACATGACATCCAGGACCAAAGTTGTTGTTACCGTCGCTCGTGCCGGCATGTAGGGATATTCGGACCGACAATCCCCATATAACCCCACGCACCCCAGAGTCGCGCAATTGGTTCATCATACAGTACTGTACCACTGGCAGTTGAAAGCGCGCTGATGTCGCTCGAGGACCACAATGTAATTGATCACCATCAATGGCATGGACAACAAATGGATCGTGCCTCGCAACGGATATGCCAAAGCAAGGCACATTGCCCCCAACAGGTGATATCCCGCAACCGATGTCGCGGACACCAAGGCAAGCGCACGTTGGTACCATACTGTACGTCACGGCGGTATTGTCTTCACAACCCACGGGGCCAAAAGTAGGTGTGGGCAAGCGGTCGTCGAGAGGCAACAAAGCCATCATTACAGAGGGACGAATCTGAAAACGCACCAGTTCGGGTGGTGGACATATACTGTACGCAAAAATGAGAAATGTTAACGTTCGGAGGGCAGATTTTTTTTGGTTTGGGGGGGGGGGCAAAAATGCACTATCACGGATGGCGGTGGGCTTGGACCGATGTCATCGATGATACGCGAACTGATCTGGGTGTACTGTAGCCGAAAGTCAGTTCTGTATGGCGGTTGTGTAACGCAGACATGGTGCAGGGAAGTGAAAAGTACAGTACGTACAGAGAACGGCGGTACTGTAGAGTCGCGTTGCAAAGTTCGGTTTCATACTCCGCAGCATCGTTAGATAGTGTAATACAGCAAGCGCAATGCCGTACAGTCTGCTGATCGAAATCGAGGACACGGAAGTCGGGTACGGTAGACAACAGATGTCCCAGTCTGCGCGAAAGTCCGTCACGGTTGCCATTACAGTTTGCGGTTTCGCACAGCGTATCTTTCCTCCTAAACCAAATCTGTACCACGCTTGACTGATCTGCAGGGACAGGGACTGTACGCGTGACTCATGGTCCCGATTGTTCAGTTTGCTACTTGACAGCTGCGATTACAGTTGAGTTGCTTCTCGTACTGCACTAGCCTTTCAAGTAAAGCGTTTCTCCGGGCGAACAAAGTTTCGGTATCGGGGACGTGTTCAGGAGTATCATACCGGCGGTGAATCTACCGCGAATTAGTCATGTGTCAGGCTCACCCTTCCCCATGTTGCGAACCAAGATCAACTTTCTGGATGAAATTGGATACTTTCAAGGATCCACGGGTGGTGAATGGTGCTCCAAGCAAGCCCGTTGTGTCCTAAAGAGACACGCCCATGTAGGGGATATAATTTTGAGGCATACTGGTGTTTTCATGAGAGAATTCAGTAGATCGCAAAGAAGATCGATCTGAAAACATGTGGTGCCATGCGGAGCTTTGGGTGCGCTGTGCAGTAATTCATCTCGGTAATGAGCGAGCTTCTGGGTCTAGAAGACCAGCTCGAGTAAAGATGGTAGGGGTTCTTCCTAATAGCCGTTGGACATCAAAACATTCGACGTGAGAAAGTCTCCCTGTCTGTTCGAACGAAACTGCTGAGCGTGCGCCTAATACAGTAATGCGATAATCACCTCACAAGTTTCAGATGAACACCAGGGCCATCAACCAACCTGCCAACCTACCAGTCCTGTGGATCCATGCGAAGCAGTGGGAACCTAGTTCGTCGTACCAGTAGGACGTCATGGGTGGTTTCTGTGATAGTACTGTATAGCCTTTTTTTTACAGGATTAAAATGTAGAACCTGGGAGTGCAAATTGTATGCGCAAGATGGCATGATTTTCAAGTCAAAGGCGGCGCCAGAGTAATACCTGGGAAGAGTCGCCAAAACCCAGGCAAAAAAAACACCTCGCCTTGTTATCCTCTGTTAGATACCTTCACCGTACAGTCACGGTTGCGAAGAGAGCCTTCGTATCGATAAACGTTTCATATGAGCGTTAGCTGGTTACAACCCATGGCGGCGTGGCCCGAGACCGGAAAGCAGTGGTCACCTGTGATAAGGTCGCAAAAATGTGGGGGGTAGACTCGGACAAGCAACGTCATGATTATCAACCTGAATGCCCATGAGACAAGGGCTGTGTGGATCAAGCTGGACATACCGAACTCACCCAGATCCCTTATTTGGGGGTTTCTGGTGCCAGTGAGCCTGACATTGAAGATTGGCACCTCACGCTTTGTGCCAGGGTGACTTTCAGTTAGAGCTTGCTCACATGTGGAGTTGGAGGATTCTGTTCCCTGTCGTTGCTGATTGGGAGAAGCCAAGTGGTGTCGCATATAAGTCGGTCTAGTGTAGGGTGGAGAACTCTAACGTTTACAAGTATTGTGAGACCGCTGGTACCGTGCGTGCAATGACGGCACCAACAAATCGCGTGGCCGTTTTTTACGCGAGTCTCCTTGCCCAACGCGCTTTTGAGCATTGTTGGTGGTCGCTCTCTTCCAAGTTCTTTAGAGAAACCACATGACTACGCGACTGGGACATGCGCAAGCTGTGCGTCATATTCTCAAGCCGAGGCCCGCATGGCCGCCATCGATATCCCACTTCAGGTGGCGCAATCCGCTTCCGAGTCGTCCCTTCTCTGGCAGTCCACGCTTGCGCATCACCTCATCGTATCTCCAGAAACCTCTACTTTCACGCCATTGCTCATTTAATCACCATCCACCCGTTGCTGTGTCCACCATGTCTTCCGAGAAGGTCGTAGATCACTACCGACTCCCCACAGATTTGCACCCTAGGCATTACGACCTCACTATTCGTACGGACCTCGAGAAGGAGAAATTCTCTGGGTTTGTGAAAATCGAGTGAGCCTGGTGCTTTTGTTCCATTTATTAGCCTTATCTGTTACCAGCCTCGACATCTTGAAAGCGACCAAGGTCGTAACCTTCAACGCTGCCACCGAGCTGAATCTTGGCCCCGCAACCCTCGTCGTCGCCTCGTCGGCAGCAGAGCTTGCCCCGGTTGAGACAAAGTTCGATACTAGCACTCAGCGTGCCTCGTTGGTATTTGCCGAAGAGCTTCCCGCCGGATCCAAAGCCATCCTTCGTATCGGCTTCGAGGCCGTCCTGACGGATAGTATGACTGGGTACTACAAGAGTACGTGGGAAAGAGGAACTTATGCATTGACGCAATTCGAGGTGCGTGAGTGGGCCGTGCATGTGTGTACTAGATGGCCATCCCTTCTCGGTCCCAACGTCGAATTATGATAATCCCGGATTATGACGCGACAAACGCTGACTGTTCTCCTCCAATTCTATTTCCTCCATCGAAATACTGATTACATGGTCTCCTTGCAGCCGACTGATGCCCGCCGTGCTCTGCCTTGCTGGGATGAACCTCTCCTCAAAGCGACCTTCTCCGTGACGCTTATATCTCGCAAAGGCACTGTCAACCTTTCCAACATGCCCGCACGCTCCAACGTCGCTGTCGCTGATACCCTCACTGAGGCTCTCTTTGAAGGCGTCTCGGATGGTAGCTGGCATGCTACCTCCTTTGAGACAACGCCTCCAGTAAGTATAGACAGAGATAAGGCTCCGGACCAACTGACGGCGGAACAGATGTCAACGTATCTCCTTGCATTTGCAAACGGCGCGTTTGTGCACCTTGAAAGCTCATATAAAAGTCCCCTCAGTGGGCGGGTTCGTCCGCTGCGCATATACAGTATGGCGTCTGCCTTCGACTAGTCACTGCCACCTGACGGTTATCTTCTTCTAGCTACGCCGGATGTGATCAATCAGGCTCAGTATGCTCTCGACATAAAACAAAAGGCACTTCCGCTGTACGAGCAGGCATTTGATATAGAGTACCCGCTGCCAAAGCTTGATACTCTTGTTGTCAATGACTTTGACGCTGGTGCGATGGAGAACTGGGTAAAGATCCGTATTTTTTCTATCATGAGACTGGACTGATTGGTGGTTTTATGACATGGCATGGACAGGGATTGATCACCGGGCGGACCACTGCGTACCTTGTTGATCCCGAAAATGCCGATATTGCAGCGAAGAAACGCATTGCAGCAACCCAGAGCCATGAAGTTGCGCATATGTGGTGTGTGATCCTATCATAATGCGTTTATGCACGTTGTGTTCCATCGAGTTGATCTAGGTTTGGAAACATCACGACAATGGAGTGGTGGGACAATTTGTATCTCAATGAAGGTACCTTCTGGCTGATTTTCAGCATAAACGGCGGGCTCTGATCCAAGTCACAACTAGGTTTCGCGACTCTGGCATGTCTAATCGCTGAGAATGGTTTCTAGTCCCGTCTCATGTCTCATTACAGATGGGCGAGAAGATCATCCTCGACAAGTGGGTAGCATTGCTCTCTCTTCTCCTAGCTGTGACCAATGCATCGTAGGATCAATCCCGAATGGAAAGTCGATGCTGCCTTTATAAACGATCACCTTACCGCTGCTCTTCGACTCGATGCGAAGCTTTCCTCGCATCCGATCGAAGTTGAGGTACCTGATGCAGGACAGATCGGACAGATCTTCGACTCGCTGTCATATTCCAAAGCTGCTTCCAGTACGCTCGTCGCGCTCACTAAATTGATTCCACTGAAGGATGACCACAGTACTCCGCATGCTATCGAAATTCGTCGGCGAGGACAAGTTCCTCCAGGGCGTCTCTCTGTACCTCAAGAGACACTTGTACTCGAACACCGTCTCTCGCCACTTATGGGAGGGTATCGGCGAAGCGACTGGTATGTGGCTTCCTGAGATACCTTGATCACCGACCAGGACGCCTTCAGGACTGGACATTCCTAAGATCATGGATAACTGGGTCTCGAAGGTAGGCCATCGGCCTGCCACAGTCACGACTCGTATATTTCTACTGCCCACAGATGGGATTCCCGGTGCTTACTGTTACGGAGACGCCGACTGGTATCAAAGTGCGTCAGGACCGCTTCCTTGAAAATGGGCCAGCGAAACCGGAAGACAATGAGACCATTTGGTAAACATCCCCCCCTCCTCTTTATTTCCATCATTTTCACAACCATCGCGTTGTCACAGGTCTGTCCCACTGGGTTTGGTCACTACATCGGGTCATAGACAGTCATTGGTCGATAACACCACCATACTTGAGACGCGCGAAGCCGAGTTCAAGCTCGACACGGCTAAACCTTTCAAGATTAACGCAGATACTAACGGTGTCTGTAGGTCGTTTCATTTCGCTTTATCATGACAAAGTTGATTTTATGTCAGACCGCGTGTTGTACCCACCCGCCCGCCTTGCGGCTATCGCGAGTGAAGCGGCGAAACCTGATTCCATCTTCTCGCTAGGCGACCGTATGGGCCTGGTGCATGATGCGTTTGCACTCGGAAAAGCGGGCTACCTCTCTTTGAGCTCTGCTCTCAACCTCGTCTATGAACTGAGAGCAGAGAACGAATGTGAGATCCTTATTCCCTCTAGTTGGTACCGTACGAAAGCTAACGCACGGACTGAAAGTCTTGGTTTGGGACAGCATGGATGCAAGCTTGGCTGGGGTTATCCAGACATGGTGGGAGGATGACAAGGTCACAAAACAGCTGGATGCATTTCGCAGAGTGCGTTCGTCCGTCCCTTCAGATGGCATGCATAGTATTTACGACCGATCCAACTCCCATTTCGACATTCCCCAGGCACTGTGCTCGTCTCTGGTAGAACGATATGGCCTAGAATATTCAAAGGACGATAGTGCGGATGTCACCCAGTTACGCACGCTAGCAGTCGGAGGCGCTGCCGCCGCTGGGGACCCAGCGTAAGTTATCCTTCAGTTTGATTTGGGAGCGTTGTTTGTCAGCGGTTTTTTACAGAACAGTCAAGGCTCTGCTTGAGCGTTTCTCTAAGTACATCGCTGGCGATACCTCTGCCATCCCAGTAGACCTGTTAGGTGTCACATTCCGCACGGTTGGTGGCATTATCTTGACCCCGGTCGAGGATGTTGAGGAGCTAACCGCTAACGGCTCTAGGCCGTCAAGCATACCGGTACCCCGGCATACGACGCGGTACTAAAGCTCTTTGAGAACCCCCCGACACCCTCGATTAAAGTCGCGGCTATGTACGTATATTCTTTTACCCCCGCCGTCGAACAGCTGCAGATAAGACTGAATCTATCAGCCGTGGTCTAACCAATGCCGTGATTCCGGCGCTGCAAGAGCGCACGTTCAATATGATTCTGTCAAGTGTGCGCAACCAGGATCTCATCTACTTCTTCCGTGGCTTTGCAACCAATCCGAAAGCCATCAACGCTATGCGCGACTTTTTTGAGACTAATTACAACCCGGTGGGTGTCCCTTTGGTACTTCGCTGCGATCGATCGGCCACTGAGATTTGGTGGTCTATGCGGTAGATAAACACGCGGCTCGAGACGACATTTTCGATGAAGTACCTCGTCCAGGTGGGTGTCATGCTGCCCGTCCACACGTCTACCTATTTTATCGTTGCACGCGTGAACGTTTCTTTGGTATTTTATAGAGCGTGTATACCGGCTTTACAAAGGAGGAAGATCGAGCCAAAGCAGAGGCGTTCTTCAAGGTACGTCCCGACGTGCCCCGTTTATACTGATAGAGATGAACACCCCCACTCCTCCTAGGGCAAGGATATCGGCAAGTACAACCAGGCATTGGCTCAAGCATTGGATGGCATCAGCAGTAAGGCCGCATTTATCAAGGTGCGTCAGAACGGACACGCTATCACCCTCTCGGTTGTGTCTTGACGAGTCTTATGACAGCGCTCGACGTCGGATATTGTCACCTGGTTGGAAAAATGGGAAAGTGCCCCGAAGGCTTGAGGGCTACCTCGCCACAACTACCCATGGGAGATCTTTTCTCATAGATATCAATGCATCGATTTGAAAGCCGACTTCTTATCGTATTATACAGACAGAGTGGTTTGATGTAGGTGTAATGGAGCACGAGGGGTGTTGAAAGGAAACGGAACAAGTTAGGCTACGACCGTAGGGGTACAGTAGCCGAAATAACCGAGGGGGAAAAGATGGATTAGAAAACTGGAGATTAATTAGGGGGGTCCCGTCCCACCCAAAGGCGGGGATCGAAATGCAAAAAGTAATTTTCATGGAATGATGTCGTCCAGCTCGCCGTCACGGACACGAATCTCTACGACCTCTATTTCATAGTCTCCTAGAGAAGTAGACGTGGAAGCGCAAGCGGAGAATGCGCCAGAGTTGGTGGGTGGTGAAGTAGAAGCAACGTCTGGAAAACAAGAAGCGCAGATGAGCGACGGATATGGGGACGAGTTCGGATATAGATACTACGTACAGCGATCCTTTATGTATGGTGGAACGAAGAGATCCTAAAACGTTTTCGTTGTGAGAATATACGGATGCACGGATACGGGCAAGAGTAGAAATTCGCACCTGATTCCAGACGAACCCCTGGCTGCGCTGAATGGTGAGAATCGGGCGAAGGACGCTCATTGGGGGACGTCTGCCACGGTGACGTCGAGATCGTGTGTGCACAACGGGGACGGACTTGGGGGGAGCATTGGGGGGATCCTCGGCGCGCTGCTTGCCCTTGTCGCGCTTCTCTGGGTCACCGCCTTCGTTTGGCAAATCCGTCGCAGGTTCCGCTGCCTCGTCTTTGTCCGACTCGACATCCATGAGCCCAGCGACTTCGGCATCGTCGGATGCGGGGGATGAGGAGGTGGAAGAGGAGGACGAGTCGGCGTCTGAGAGGGAATCCTCATCCGCGGCGTCGCCAGAGTCCGAGTCTGACTCGGAAGAGCCCAGTAGGTCGCTTCGGGCGGGGATCTGCTCGTAGCAAGCCCAAGTGGGCGGGCTAGGCGCACGGCCGAGGGGACGATGGCGGAAGAAGGGAGAAGCGGGGCGGGGACTTGGGGAATCTTGGGAGATGGAATCAGTCATGTTTTGATTTGGTGTTCTAATGAGAGAGTGAGAGAGTAAAAGCGGTGCGGTGGTGTGTGTGGAAGTAAGTGAGTGAGGAGTTGTGCAGGCGTGGGAGAGTTGCGAAGATCGAGTCGAGTCGAGAACGTCGTCAAAGGTTCCCACGATAATATCATTCGCATCACCTGGTCTTGCAATACAATTACAGTACACCCATCATCGTCATTAACTCTGACGGTACTGGATTATATTAGTACTAGTCATAGTTATGGCCCTCTCTAAATTCGCCTATGTCCGTGATTTTGAACTTCCTGACCAACTCCTCCCCGGAACTTTCATCCTCTTACGCATCGATGGCCACGCCTTTCACAAGTGCCCACTCTCTCCAACACTCCCGTACACTCCACCCAGTGCTCATCCTAGTACCCCGACAGATTCACCGATGTTCATCGGTTCGCCAAGCCCAACGACACCCGCGGCCTCGAACTCATGGATCATGCTGCCGTTTGTCTCATGAGAGAGTATCCGGACATCGTCCTCGGTTTTGGGCAGTCTGATGAGTTCAGGTATCCCAATTCAACAACCCAACTCCAGTCCGTGCTCAGCGCTCAACCGTCGATCCCCAATTAGTTTTTTGCTTCGCAAATCCGCGGTCCTGTACAACAGACGGCGATCAAAAATCACGTCTATTTTGTGCTCCCAATTCACTTCCGCATACGTTATGCATTGGCACACTTACTTTCCCGACACTCCCCTTTCTTACCCCCCTTCGTTTGATGCACGCATCGTGCTCTATCCGGGGATAAGGGAAGTTCGTGACTACTTCTCGTGGCGTCAAACCGATAGTTCGTTTCACCTTTCCTGCAACTGCGGCCGGCTGTTGATCGCTTATCAGCGCACATAAACAACCTGTACAATACCATTTTTTGGACCCTCATTCACAAAGAGGGTCAATCACCAAAACAGGCCCACGAGGCCCTCCACGTACGCTCCCACCCCGTCCGCTCCTTTGCCCGTTCTTACCTATTTAAACCTCGATTCAGGGCACCGTGTCCAGTCAGAAACACGAGATGCTCTTTTCGCGATTCGGTATCAATTACAACGCACTTCCGTCACGGTTCCGCAAAGGCACCGTGGTGGTCAGAGAACAGGTAACGTTTCAGCCATCCATTTTAGTCTTCGTCGGCCCGTTAACACATCCTACGAATCAGCTCTCAGGTGGTGACGAGATCGAAAACCCGGGTGAACTCGCACTCGTTCATGTGCCGAGAGCAAACCCGTTGGAGTCCTTATCAATGGTACGATTGTTCTCGCGCCCATTTCTAGATATTTGAGATTCCACGTGTCGCAGAACCACACCGTCGTCGGTCCCGAGAGTGATGTAGGATCACCAAGACCAAGGCGGAATGGGAAACGCAAAACAAGGAAACAAGAGTCGAGTCGCATCGCGTTGGTACATTGCGATATCATAGAAAACGGCTTCTGGGAGCATAGGCCATATCTGTTGGAGGAATACTACTGAGATTTACGTGTCGTCGTATGATAGTTGCTGTATGTTTTGTTTTATGGGAGCGGAGTTGAATGAAGGAATCGATTCGAGACAAGACAATACGTTGAGAACAAGGTTTCACCCCGTTCCTGTACATGTTATTCCCTCTTGTCCACTACGCCCACCACAACCACGCCACGCCACCTCACGGCTTTTAAGGAGCAGCGAGATTATCAAGACGCCCATCGAAGGTTCTTGATTGACAGATCAGCTTGCCACGTCCAAACCGGTTGCTCGATGTGAGTATGTCCGAGAAGCGACTACCCCGTCACGAGTGGTTGGTGGTGGTATTATTATACCACTATTGTTACCCGCCCCCCGCCCTCGTCACCGCATCTTGGAAACTTACAACAGGGCACTCATAGTCTATGGACCTCCGTGCGATCACCGACCTCGAGGGGGGGCGCTTGCAGTCGGGTAAGCTGTTTGGGCCTGTGGGTCCACAGATTTCCCACCAATTTCAAGTCGGACAGCCAAACCCATTGCCAATCGGTTGTGGGTCCACTTTTCTCTCGCCTGTCCCGCTCATTGGCACTGTCCGGGCCCTTCACATGCGCTTCTCCTCCGCCTTTACTCCCCTCCATCCCCTTCCTCCAACTGCCGCCTCCAGTGCACAACAACGTAACGCTGACCAATTCCACATCTCTACCACAGATGCTGGCAGTCCCAACGACCCATGGGATCCCGGCGTCCCCTCCGCCCAGCGCCAAGCCTACACCTCTGCGGCGGCGCCACCTACCACACCGGCTGACGGTCCCTCGCGCCACATAGACCGCAGAGAGGTGATGTACCGCGTCCCAAATAGCAAGCGTTCGGACGCGGATCGTCGTGCAGGCACGAGCGACGAGGATGAGGCAGGGTCTCCCTTTATTCCTCATCATGCCTTGTCCGACCCCCGATCTCACCATCCGTCCGATCCGCATGCAACACACCTCGGCCACACGTCGGGCATGCACGTCGCACCGCGTGCCAGACAAATCGCAGCGCATCCCGTACGTCGATGACTGCCTTTTGCCGCGCCCGGGCACTTTCTTACTTCCCCCTCCCCATCCCGGCCAAAAACGTTGACCATGTCTCTCTTTGTCACGCGTCATTCCTAGGCATACCGCGTCAACTCCGACCGCAACCCTGGCATGGGAATCAGCACTACCACTACTCTCTCCCAGATGGTCCATCGACGTGCTCGACCCGAAGACGACGAGGACGACGAAGACGGTGTGGAGGAGCGGGAGCGATATCGTTCCCGTCCACGCCGCCTCGACGTCGAACCACCAGGGTTGTCGCTGAAACGAGCCCCTCTGCATTCTCTGCCAAAACTTTCACCCCGCCATCGTTCGCCGCCATCCGCCCAGAGTCCAGATTCTGATAGCGCGACCTCCCAACCCCACACAATAACACAACGAGCTTCTAACTCGAGTCCTAGACGCTACCCAGGTGGCGACAGTGACCCCAATCGACCAGATCTCCTTCAAGTTTGCGATGAGAATGAAACGCTGAGGTCACCCACTCGTGGAGGGTACCACCCACCAGAGGCTCAACTCGCGCATCAGATCCATGGTTTCGCACAGGCACGGAGCTCAAGTATTGAATCTACGGATGAGTGGGATCAGGACCCCGCTCCACCCGTCTCTCCGATGCCTGCTCCTTCTACCCAGCCCGCACCCGACGCAGGAAGCCTTGGTATGTTAAGCGATAGCGAACTTGCGGATGAGACTGTGCACTTGCGGGCTTTGCTTGGTTGCCCACCAGGTGCTCCTGTGGGACTCGACGCGCTCGCGGATCCTCTGCCAGGAGAGAAGCCTAATTATCCATTGCCGACACTTATCAAGCTCGCGATATACGGCAGTCCGCGGCGCCGCCTCACCTTACAAGAGATCTACCAAGCGCTCGAAGATCGATTTGAGTGGTTCCGACAGCGGACCGATGAACTCTCTTGGAAGGTGCGTATAATCCGGATCTTAATTCACTTTTGTTTGGATAGGAATTGACAAGGATTGTGTACCGTAGAACTCCATTCGGCACAACCTGTCCCTCCGAAAGTGCTTCCTAAAAGTGCAACGGCCTATCACCGAGCCAGGAAAGGGCAGTTACTGGATGATCGATCTCACACAAGGTGAGGGCAACAAACGCGTGCGCAAACGAAACAAGAAGCCGACCAAGGGGCAGCTCGCCGCACAGGCTGCTGCCGAGGCGTATCGTGCGTCCGCACGACTCCCCGGTCAAGGCGACGCGCCGCGTCCGGCGCCATATCCTATGCCATCGCACTTGCAACCACAGCAGCAAATCGTCGAAGACCCTAGGGAAGACATGTATCAGGCACCCCTTATGCAGACAAAGTTTACGACAGTCGCCCCCGTGGAAGAACCTCATCACTCCCTGCTACGGAGCTTTTCATCGCAGCACGCGCAACCCTCTGGAATCTCGCCCCACCAACGACAGCGTCCGGAGCAACTATACCCCTTGGCGTCCATCGATCACACCTCCATGTCGCTTCATCAGAACGCTACGCAGCCACTTCTGTCTTCACACGATACCCTTGGTCAAGACACCAACATCGACCCAATGCTACGCGCCCTGTCCAAGGATGGCCTCGGTTCACATGCTGTCGCAGGGCCGATGACTACGTCGCACCACGACAATATCCCACACCGTGGCGGTCTGACGCCGAGTATGCAGCCAGGCGCGGTGCAGCTCCCTATGCCACTTAACACGCTCCAGCAGCAGGCTGCATCGGCCAATCGGCAGGCCCAGGTGACCTTACCACACCTATCGCTCGCTCCATCGCGCTCCGCATACCATCATCAACTTTCATCCTATCAGGGTACAGGGTCAAACACACACCAGTCTATCTCCACCCCGCACATGCCTCAACACTCACCTTCGTCCGCCTTTCGCCACCAAGAGCTCCAGTCCACCTCGACTCTACCCCAGCCAGATGCGTCACGTCAAATGGCACCCCCACAGCAGCCAGCCTTCGCACACGCACACGCCCAAGCCCCGCGCCTCCCTCCGATGCGCACACTGAGCGAGTCCCCTGCTCCCGCGACGCCCTCGCCGCAGCCGCCGGTTTCCGCCTTGGGTGGCGTTGGCGGTACAACGCCCCAGCGCCAGCGCCAGGACTCCACAACAGCAACGGGCTTCTCACGTTTCGCCGCTTGTGTCCCAACCGGCTTCACAAAACCGACCTTTGGCAAACCTTCGCTCACCGGCAACTCACCGCCAATCGGCATGCCCGTGCGGCCTCTGCTTGTATCAGAGGATAGGGTGCAGGGTCCCACAGAGGGGGAAGGCGGGGCGGAGCGCGACGTTCGCGCTGGGGGTGACGATGAGCGACGCAGTGGCCGTGGGGGGAGCCGACGGCACTTCGTCCCGCCGTCGCCGCGCCTAGGGATCGAATACGTGCAGAGGGCCGATGGTGGGCTAGTCACCGCGCGACGGACAACTGGGAGAGACGACGAGGGCACTGTGGAGTGGCTCAGTCGTCTGGATCACGGCCACGAGAGCCGCAGCATTGAAGCTGGCCCGCCGCCACCCATCGAGGACATGGGCTGACAACATCTTGGATTGTCCATGGTGCACATTCTCGCTTTATTTACCCTTTCACTATCACAATGATGGCTATGATGGAAAGGATCTTATCCCCGGTGTTTTCTGCTGTCTATCTCTGCTATCTTTATGCTGTCTATTTCCTCCTTATATTTTTATACTGTCCTATCACGTCGCACACAGCCAACTCTCTAGTTTCGCATGCCCACGCATCTATAACCTGTATATCAGTCGACAGTCGCAAGTTACTGTAATGTTTCCAAGGAAGAACAATAAATAAGGCACATGGTAGTGGATCTCCTATATTCTTTGTGTGCTCTGATGGAAAGAAAGACTTGGGATGTATGAAGCAAGTCCCCAGCAAAAAGCAACAATTCATTCACTTCGGTGCGGGGAATCGAACCCCGACCTCCTCGGATCGCAACATCAATGAAAGCGAGGTATGCTAGCCGTTGCACCACACCGAACTGACCCAGGGTTCATAAATAGCCTCACTTGTCGCTGACTCCAAATATGTAGCTCAGAAACGTTCATATACATACTGTATGCCTACGAGGACAAGTCAATGTCGTAGTAGGCGCTCTGAGTCCGACTACTGTAGATCACAAGCAAGTCACGTGATGACGGACAAAACTCACAGTAGAAGGGGAAAGTGCTACATGGGGTTCTGTACCCCAAGGCGCACAAAAATGGACAACAAAAAGTGCAAGGGGAAAAAGGTCTCCACTTGGTCGATCATACGATGTGATTCAACAAGGTGGTGCGCACGGCACTCGAACTGTAAGTTACGTGGTAGGAACAATGGTACACCGTACTGCACCTGGTGAGAGATGAAATTCGCAAGTCACAACCCCGGCATCACGAACTCTCCCTATGAACACGTCTCCTCTCCAGGGACAGATAGACCCCTGAGCCGGACAGCGCGAGGGGAAGGGGTCACGACCATCCCTTTTCGCATGAGTTCCTGAAGGTCCAGTACTATACCAGTACGGTTACACTGTATCCCACGGGTCATTTGGTGTCCTCCGCGGGGAGGTAACGCAAAAGGTGATATGGCGTGATAGCTCGAATCAGGAGCGGGATGCTTTCGGTCCCCACCGTGATCCGTACGAAAGCGAGCCTGTTCAATTCCGACGTCGTGGCACAGTACATCTATATGTGCAGTACTGTCCGATGACAGTATACTGCTGACGGGGGGGTTTGAGCCGGATGACAAAAGGCAGCGCCCAACCCTTTTTCTCCAATTTGTTTTGTTCGATAAGTAAAAAGAGGGCGACGTCCTACAGTAGCGTACTGTATGTCAGTGACAAATGCGTCGCAATGTGATGCGGCAGCGTGGGTACGTAACTTGCTTGCTGTCATCCGGAACTAGGTTAGATGACGCCTATAGCTAAATGTTTTAACGATGCCCTTTGCGTGCCTATCAACTTGTGCCGTCATGAGCATGACACATGCGCAAGCGCATGCGAGGAACACAGTTGGTGTTCAGCAACGCCTATGAGTATGAGGAATGGCCAATGAACCTGCAGTGAATACAATGTCGCACGCACTGTGTCTGTTTCACCTGCAAGCAGGACTGGACAGTCTAAGAGGGTCTGAAAATGAATTTGTCCTGCGATTTGGAGTTGAGATTGAGCGGAAGGAATACGGTAAGCCCAGGGTCATGGATTTCTCACGGAAATATATATTGGCCAAAGAGGCCACCCCAGGTTAGCCTCGTAAAGGTTACAGCATTACTACTGGGCCTGGACATTGGGCCCGGCGGGGAGCGCGTGAAACTGTGAAAGCCCCAAACCAAAAGCGTGAAGAAGATGGCATTTTTATTGCTGCTGTAGGCAGTCCCCTTGCGCAACTTGTTTTGCCAAGAACAGGGGGCTACCATATGGGAACATTTCTCTGCGCAGTGTGCCTGAAATATCCGGAGGCAGATGTGATGCCCCTGGTGATGAACCCTGCCGCTGCCTGCCGCCACCTTATGGCCCGTGACATGAGGAAGGGTTACAGTCCACCATTAGCGCACTTGCACAGCAGGCCAAAGCTATCATACAGTACCGCCACTTTCTCAGTAAATTCCAGCACCTTCGTCGACTTAGCTACGGCATCACGAAGACTCCGAGTGATCGCTATCGGGTATTTCTCCTCGGCCAAACGGTGAGTAGTATCGAAATACCTGGAAATCAAAAGAAAAGAGACGCCGCGGAAAAAGAGGGCGTGACATACGGCATTGAGATAGAGATGAGACAAGACGAGACATATTGAAAGGCACCACAACCGACCGACGGAGGTTGTCCATTACTCACGCTCTCTTCCACTTCCAGGAGTCTCTCAGGATCCACCCATCTATTTAATCACCCCCACCGTTTCCATGATCCCTCACACCCCCGCCAGACAGTTCGACCCCTACAGCCCCTGTAGCCCAATCCATCGCCAACAGAGCCCCGTGCACAAATGGCCGTCGCAGCTTCCTCTTATCCCTCTCATCCCTTCGTGCCCCCAACGTTCCTCAACGTGACCGCGCTCTGGGGCGAGAATGGCGCGTCCGTCCTCCAGTGCTGGCAAATCCTGCCCGGCTTCACCACGTCCTCACAGACGGGTACGGCGGGTGCGAGCATCCTGCAGCTGGGCGCCGTCGCCAACATGAGTTACTCCGTCATACCACCCGGTTTCAACGCGGGCCTCCACAACGCGCCAACCGAGCAGTACGCCCCACTCACTTTCTTTCCCCTTCTTTACTTGCGCTGAGATGGTTATCATCGTCGGAAATAGGTGGGTTGCGTTCCTCTCGGGGCTGGCGCACATTACGCTCCCCAACTCGACCGCCGAGGCTTTCGTCACTGGCGGGGCGAATGGCCTCATCTTTGCGGCGGACACAGCGGCAAGGAGTACATTTGGTCACTCGACGAACTACCCGGGCAATAGTGAGACCCGCGTACTGCAAATCCCCACAGGTGGTGGCATCCCCAATCACAACGTGCTCCATTCGGGTCCGTGTAAAAATAGCGAACTCAAAAGACGGAGTGATGGTGGCCTTGACGCCCTCGATTAGAGGACAAGTCGATACCCACAGTATACCTTTTGGTTTAGTCATGTCGATCTTTTTCCGGTACGCGGCTTGCATTCCCTCATTGTCCAATTGGATGCACAGCTCACACCATGCTCGGCAGGCTGCGTGATACCACTTCTATGACGAGAATATGAGACGGGTTTTATGTTGTTTATTTCCATCTAGGTTAGATCATTATTATAACACGACATGTTACGGGGTTAAAACATGGATTGTCACTGCGTTTTTCTTCCCACTCCAATCTCGCTTTGCGTTTGCTTATTTCATGTTTCACTACCTCGATCGGGTACCGAATCGCATTGTCTGAGTCAACAAACTCCACAAATCCCGGTGTCGATTCCTTGTTTACTGTGGATGTGTGGGTCCTCGCGATGCAGGTTGGCCCAACCCCTTAAACGAAAGTCGAAACCCTTTCATTTAGCTTGTCCCCCATTTAATCATGCATCGTCTGATCCGCTTCTCCAAAGACTGCTTCGAGCCAGCCAGCTGCAGCCCTTTGAGCGCTCGCACGGTTGTTCCTCGCTCGCCCATGCATGTCAGAGATCCAAGGCAGTGTCGTCATCATTGTCACCTGATCATGACACCGTAACTGATTTCCATGCGGGGGTGTGCCTGAGCACACGGACCCCTCTCACCTTTATCTCCTGTGTGGGGTCAAGCTTCTGCGATATTCCCTTCTCCCTGTCGCGTTAGGCGCTCGATAGTGCCGAGGCCTCCTGCGCGTTGTTCTCCCCACTTGGTTAAAAACACCCGCGAAGTTGTACGTTCCATCATGTGGTGACAGCTTGGCATAGGCGTACTGATACCGTGCGTCTTGGTGTCCGTGCTCCACGGAGAGGGCGAGAACCAGGAAGCTAGATCTTGAGCAGTCTGCTTTGAGCACCATCGAGACCCACACGAAGGCACACGCGCGCTGTCCACCACATCGTTCAGATAAGCGTGTCGCTTGCACG
>Ga0307510_10000184_pt1 | contig 53598 bp, 26 predicted proteins | sample 12_EM_MG_FD_207224 | JGI IMG/M metagenome (GOLD analysis project Ga0307510, IMG submission 207224) | Populus trichocarpa ectomycorrhiza microbial communities from riparian zone in the Pacific Northwest, United States - 12_EM | ecosystem: Host-associated > Plants > Roots > Unclassified | place... | reverse complement strand
GAAATAGAGTTTTTAGTGCAAAACTCGGGTCAGGATCCTTCGCACGGTAGAATTCTCTACCTTCACGTTAGATATTCAAACGGGAATATCTTGAGCTTCTGATATCGAAATCAAGCGATTCAAAAGCCCAAATTTATCTACGCATCTAGGAATACAATTTTGATGAAGGAGTCGAAGTGAGATAAAATCGTTTTAGAGAACAGAATCTGGCAGTAATCTAGTTGGTCAAAAAGGTTCTTGATCTGACAATGCTAAGCATCCAAATCTGACTGAGAATTTGTCCTAAGAACAATGATCCCTAGGACCTAATAAAGGTGTAGGTCAATTTTTCAACATGTCATGAGTGACAGAATATAGCTAGGATGGTCAGATATCGTACGAAACCAAGTCAGAATTAGAGCCTAAATTAGATCAAAAAATTGCGACAACAGCAGAACCATTTTTTTTAGCCCAAATTCTGAGGGATTTATCCAACCTTAAAAACAAGATAACGAAGGAACGAATTTAGCATTATGAAGACCCCTAGTCAGTCTAAGAAAACCTGATGATTTTGGCAGCAAAGGGGAAGGATAAAGAGAGCATAAAACAACTCAAACAAGGTTTCGAAAAAAAATATTTCTTTCTCTACTTTTGTCAATCCTCCAGCAAACATGAGCTAAACTCCTACACTTGGTTCAAAAGAGGTATACACCGTCTCTAGCACATGGGGTCCAAAAATGAGTAACAACAATGATGTTAAAAATATTCTCAAACACGTTCTTTTCAATGTGCATGACATCAAGGTTATGACGGAAAAAATTGGTCTTCCAATAAGAAAGCTCTCAATAGATACTTCGCTTTACCCAATAATGGGTCAAACCAAAACCAGAAAACTTATGCTTACCTGATTGAAGACCAAACACAATGTCACCGTACTCTAATACAACATCATGCAATTCTTCACCAGAAAGACGCGGGGATGCAACATCCTTTTCAACTCTGTCAACAAAGAAATCCTTTCTGTACCTGTGATTCGGTGGCAAGAAACGACGGTGATGGTAAAAAAATAAAGTTTTACCTCCATTTATTAGTGTGAATGCCTTGTTGTTTTCCATACAGTATGGACATGCTAGTTTTCCATGCGTGCTCCAACCAGAAAACATTCTATAAATTGGAAAATCATTGATAGTCTATATCAAAGCCGCCCTCATAACAAAATTTTGTTTCCTCGATATATCATAAGTCAAAGCTCCGGAGGACCACAACTGCGTCAACTCATCAATCAACGGTCGAAGACAAACATCTATATTTCGGCCCGAGCTGCTCGGACTGGTATGATAGTAGATAAAAACATGAACTCTGGCCTCATACACATGCTCGGTGGCAAGTTATAAACCATGAGTATGACCGGCCAACAAGAATAAGAAACAGCAAATGACCCAAATGGGTTAAATCCATCTGTACACAACCCAAGACGCACGTTCCTTGATTCAGCTGAAAAGTGAGGATGCACACTGTTAAAGTGTTTCCACGCTTCACCGTTAGAATGATGCACCATCACTCTATCAACCACATCATGTGATTGGTGCTATGTCATGTGCTCAGCAGTCCTTGGTGACATGAATAACCTCTGCAGTCTAGGTGTGATTGGAAAGTATCTAAGTTTTTTATATGTCACTAGTATCTAAGTCCTTGGTGCTATGTCATAAAAAATGGATGTTCAAAGAATATGTAATAGATGCATAACATGTAAGAAAACCAAGTTTAGAGTCGTGCCTCATGGTTTGTATATACCTTTATCAGTACCTAAAGAACCTTGGGTTGAAATATTCATGTATTTTGTTTTAGGGTTACCTAGGTCCAAAAAGGTTAGAGATTCAATATTTGTTGTTGTATATAGATTTTCTAAGATGGTGCATTTCATATCAAGTTATAAAACCAATGACTCAACAAATATAACAAATCTTTTCTTTAGGGAAATAATTCAGTTATATGGTGTTCCAATGAGCATTTTGTCTAATAAAGATGTTAAATTTCTAAGCTACTTTTGGATTGTATTATGGGGTAATTTAGGAACTAAATTGTTATTTTCTACTGCTTGTCATTTATAAAAAGATGGACAAATAAAGGTGGTAAATAGAACTTTAACTCAATTGTTGATAACTATTATCCAAAAGAATCTTAAAAATTAGAAAGATTGTTTGCCATTCATTGAGTTTGCATATAATAGGATTGTGTTTTTTACAACAAAGTTTTCTCATTTTGAAATTGTGTATGGATGTGTATGGATGTAATCCTTTAACTCCATTGGATCTATTGTCTTTACATTTTGATGAAAGAGTTAGTTTTGATGGGAATAAAAAAGCACATGTTGACAAATATTTGCATATAAAGGTACAACAACATATTGAGAAGATAAATGAGCAACATGCATTTAAAACCAATAAAAAAAGGAAAAAGATGGTATTTGACAAGGAGATTGAGTTTCAATGCATATGAGGAAAGATAGATCCTGCTCAAAGGAGATCTGTATTGATGCTAAGAGCAGGCGCACCATTCCAAATTCTTAAAAGATAAATGATAATGCCTACAAAGTAAAATTACCAGGGGAGTATGGTATTAATACTACATTTAATGTATCTAATCTTTCTTTGTTTGACGTAGGTAATGATTCAAGGGCGAATCCTTTCGAGGAGAGATGGAATGATGTGATCCTATCATTAACACCAAGAGATCCATTAGAGGTTCCATTAGGTTTAGTCACGAGACTTAGAGCAAGAGGTTCAAGGAGGCAATTAATGGATTTCTTTAAAATATATTGGTTAAGATGGACTTTAAGAGGATATCAAAGAATGAAGAACAAGCATTGATTAATTTGATTCATGTTCACTTGTAGGGGAGCTTCTAGACATTACAGAAAGATTGAAATAAGTAGATTCAAATCTATCAATTTTAACCTTTATCTACTTTTTTTGTTATAACTTGAGCAACATAATGCATTTTGATGCGATTCTAGCTATATTGAAAAGTAGACATTCACACCTTTCCAGTGATATATGGTAGACCTTCTAGTTCATCAAGATGAGGGAGAACCATTCGTTTGACATTGGGATACAATTCTGCCAACAATTATGAAATTTGACTTTGTGTTTGTTTTAATTAGTTGGGTTATTATTTATTTATCTTTTAATTTGTTATAGGACTTGTAACATTTAAGGGTTATTTGGGTAGATTTTATTTTATTATTTTAGTTATTTTTGGCTTTTAATAAGTTAAGGCTCATTTATCAAGTTTTGGTTTATCATGTCAAATTAGGGTTAACTTTCTACTATATGAATCAATTGTTAATATTATTTTGAGGTTAATGAATTTTAACTACAAGTTGCCGGATATTGTGTGTTTATTTTTCTTTGTGTGGTTGAGTGATTCCAATACTAAATTTTTGAATGAACTTGCAAATTCTTCAAAAGATTGATCAACTTCGTTGTGATTTATACTTCTCATTCATGTATCATTATAAACATAGAGTGGGGGTGATCAATTGCATATAACTTTGATTCTTCAAGACAAAATTCTTATTGAATCAAGTTGCAAGCTTTTTTCAAAACCTTAAATTAGCAATATAAAAGATAATTTGGCATCATGTCTATTCATAGAAAATGATAGACATTGATTTAGTGTTAAGAGGGTGGCTTGGTAGTTAAGGATATTCGTCATCTTTTCAGACTTAATTAGGTTCCACTTGAAATGCTTGTGGAACGGGATGATTTTCATTAGTCTATTCGTTATTGATTTTCTTCAAGCTTGTGAACGGGATGTACATCCAACTTCTTGTTCAAATACATTGATTTTTCTTCATAGACTCGGGAAGTCATGTTCTGAACGTTGATTTGATCTTGTGGAAGATATGGCGCAAGAGACAAGAAAATGACTTCTATTATCAATAATTTCTTCTCAACAATTTGTCCACTTCCTTAATTTCTTCTAAAACTTCCAAAAAACAAAAAAAGCAGCCTCAGAAGACAATTTTAGCATGTTTTTTTTTTTTGTTATATAATTCTGCGGGTAACAGTTCTGGATCCAATTTCGCAGCCCTACCGTATGAATGAATTTAGCCTTTTCAGCTACGACTGGTAATGGTTTGTTTGTTCTTTTTTTATAATGCAGAACTCGGTCCACAACTTCTGGGTGCAGGTTAGATTAACCCTACACAGACACGTAGTTAGCACGGCACAACTATCAATTGAAATAGGACCCGTGGATTCTGCTGGTGGCCGACAAGTACGGGGAAAGAGCATCTTAGGTGTTTAAATTTGGTACTGATAGTTTTATTTAAAAATATATTAAAAAAATATTTTTTTAAACATCAGTATATTAAAATAATTTTAAAATATAAAATATTAATTCAAAACAAAATTTTATTTTTTAATTTTTAAAAAAATATAATTTGAAACATAATTTCAAACAGTACTAAAACTTATTCCTCATCTCACAAGTTTTTTTTCTCACCTTTCTCAACCAATAAGCCAATATTGTGAGTTGATTTATTTATTTGTTAGAATGTGAGGTTAAATTCAGTATGAAATTAGAAAGGGATTAATGCAAGAGCAAGCTAATAGGATAACAATAACATAAAAGCATGGAAATTGTAATGACTAAAAAGGGTTGTAGATTTGAATTATAAATTTATAATTTTATTTATAAAATATTAAGTATATAGTGATTGCCTTCTCGAAAGGTTAGCAACACCTTTATATAAATAGATTAGGAAAACCTATCTCAACTAGAAAATAATTTAAAATCTAAAAAAATTAATGAAATAAAAATAATAAATTTAAAAAATCATAAGAAAATTATAATTTTCATAGATCCAACAATCCATTAAGCAATAAAGTGCTCTCTTATAGAAAAATATTTTGTAAAATTATCTGAAAAAATTTACACCCGATCCAACAATTTAATCTTTCATTGCAGTTTTAATGTATTAACCTAGTTGGTTTGAGTTTGTTGCCTTCAGAATACCTTTCCCTCCAATAATATAGGGAGTGTTGCTGGCAGTGTTGTGTGAGTATTCAACCTTATTTCTCCTATAATCTTGGATCATCTCACACAGTATCTGTTGTCGTTAAGTTGTGCATTGCTAACACATATCGCTTAATCACTTAATTGTTTATTTTGGCTTATTTTAATGTTCTATGTTTAGGTTTATTCCATTTTAATGTTCAATTATTATATCACTTAATCACTTAATATTTCTCTTAATTTTGCTGCGTTGATTAGGCTCCACATTGTATTAATTTGAACCTGTTTTCCTCATCTCTGGTGCTGCCTTCCCTGATTAACTAACGTTAATCCTGTAATTTTGAATCTGAATTGAAGTTTGCACTCCTTTTCCTGCTGCCTTTACTCTGACAGGTTTTGAAATGAACAGTTCAACGATAGATACATGTCAATCTTTATTATTTGCTCCACGTTGCTGCTACTGTTTACTGTCACAGATTAATATTTTTCACCAGTAGGTTATCCTATTGCTTGCTTGGACTTGCTCAACAATCAGATTAGAAAAATGAAGTTTCACCAATCAGTCATCAAAGCCTGTAAATGTTGCAGATGGATAGGTTTGTTTACCAGATTTTTTCAGAACATGGTTGTCTTTGGCTCATTTCGAATTGTAGCTTATTGTCATAGCTGTAAACTCTGAAGACAATTGATCTAAGAAACCTAAGTCCTGCAATATAATTCCATTTTGTTCTACATTGTAGATGGATATAGGCTTGGTTATACTTTCCCTGTGATGTGTTCTTAATTTCCATACCACACCTATGTCTGTTAGGTTCTGATTCGATCAAAAACATGACCTGACATGTTGAGGAAACAGAAGGTAGGAGTGTTTCTTTATTTTTATTTTTTCTTAAATAATCAAGATCAAACATTCTAGTATGCTTTTTGTTGAATGCATTTTTTACTCGTGAATAAGGTGGCTGATTCAGTGTGGTGAAGGATTATAGAGTGTGCTTTTCATCCTTCATATTCTACTACATCCTCTACGTAAGATTGCTAGGAATACATGGATAAAATTGAATTGTAAACACGAAATAAGTCGAGTATAAATGTGAAATTCTGAAGAAGCTCAATCACAGTCAATGGTCAAGATCCTGCAGATTCTTATGATTTCTTCCTTTTGGTCATTAAATTTCTTTGCTACGCTGTAGTTCTTTATTTATCGTGGGTGAATTATTCGGCACACAGATCTAATAGCCAAAAAGAAAATAGATCTGAAGATTTCGGAACAATGAACTCGAACAATTGAAACAAGAAGCAAATTACTGATAAGGTGGAAGAAAAAAATAGCAAAATTACTGATAAGGTGGAAGAAAAGAATAGTCCTGATTTCTTCTGAATCCCATGACTCAATGTTGAAGGCTTTAGAATCAGATATTGGTACATGGAAAGAGAATTAATTGAAGGTAACTTAGTTGTTCTTCTGAAGTAATAAATAGATGTTTTAGATTCCCCTGCTATCTTATTTTTATTTTTCTTACTTGTATTTGTTTACAATATGATAGGGCTTCTATAAACAGTAATACGTACAGATGTGAGCAGACAGTTAACTTTTATGCCTTTGCACAAAAGGAAATTCCAACGAGATGCTTTTAGTTAACAGAGCAAAACAACAAAGTACAAGTATCTATGCAGTCTTCGATGAAGTTGGAGAACCTAGCAACGAAAACTAGCCAGTGTCTATGCAGTCTTTGATGAAGAAAAATCACTTGCGTCGCCAATATGGATTGATGTGGAGAACTGCTATAATCTTCTTCACCATAATTGTGTAACATACACCGAAACTGAGGTAGAAAAACTCTATGAAACCATCATCTTCTTTTTCATCACAAGGCATTAGCTGCGATGGTGATTCTTCTTCGTTACAATTGTTTTGCAATAGAGGTCCACACAAGAAAGGATTTCTTTAATAACTGTTTTCATTGAAGGTCCCAAACTAATATTTTCTCTCATAAGTCTTCCCGACAAGTTATTGTGTGCCTCAGTACTAAAAACTGCCAGCGTAGTAATTTCAGTAAAATGCTGATGGATGACACCATTCAAGTTGTTGTAAGAAAGATTTGAACTATTAATCTGCTTTAAGTTTGAGAATGTTGCAAGATAGATTCAGCGAGATTGTTGTGTGATAAGTTTAATATATGTATCTCACTGAAGTTTCCCAATTCAATACCACACATGTAGCTGAGAATTTTTCCCCTGTGACAACAATACATATTTTTCGTTGTAGACTCTATCACTTCTGTAATGTTGGGCCAAAAATTGTTTTCCAAGTTTTGGATACTATCCACAAGTGGTTCACTTATTGTTTCATAATAAGCTTTTTTTATGAAACTTGATCCAAAACTAAATCCAAGATCCATTGAAGCTTTCTCCAAACTTGCCTTGAAAGTAAGATTGCCCGAACAAGAGGGTAGTGGACTAGAGAGTTGATTATATGAAACATCCAAAATGTTTAATTGTTCTAACAAGTATAACTGAACAGGAAACTCATCATGAAAATGATTAGCCCTCAAAAAAACACTCAATGATGAAAGATTGAAGTCGGTGAAGTTGTTACCTCGAAGATTCAATGTAAGCAGGGAAGAGCTATTAAAAAACTCATATGTTAATGTACCGCTAAATCTATATTTGATAGAAACACATGGGTTATTTGTGATGGATTGGAGTAAGATGGTATAGAACCAAACAATTTGTTCTTAAAAAGGTCCAAATATACAAGCCCGTCAAGCTTACAAAAATCTCTTGGAATTGGGCCCTTACAATGGTTTTTGGACAAATCGATTAAGCAGAGTTGCGTCGAATTGACGTGATAAGTTGCTGTCGTTGAAAGCTTCAATAAGTCAAGGTTCTTAAGTTTCCTCAAATGCGATCTCAAAACCTGAAAGAGAGTTGTTGCGCTATATGTAAGTCATAATGAGCTCACGCTATGCATAATAGAAACTAAAAATCAGAATTGATATGGGATGCTGTTGTTCAATTGATTATGACTCAGGTTGAGGTTCTCTAGTTTCCTCACCTCATCGGTTGGACTTCAAAATTACGAGATATATGATTTCTCATGAAAAAATTATACTTTTTTTTTTAATGAGAATAACGGTTCCAACCGACTGGTTTCGGTTCGGTTATTTTAAATTAAAAACCGAAACCCAACCGACCTGTTTTGGTTTGGTTCGGTTTGATTTGGTTCAATTTCGGTTCGGTTTGATTATTTTATATTAAAAACTGAAAATTATATTGTTTTTTGGGCTCTTTTTTGACTTTCTAATGGGTTATTTTTTGTTCGGTTCAGTTTTTTCAGTTCGGTTTGGTTTGGTTTATTTTTTAACTAAACCGGTTTAGTTCAGTTTGGTTTTTTAATTTCAGGCTTATGAAACCAAAATTAAACCGAACCGAATTTTTTTTCAATATTCTAATCGGTATAATCGTTTTTTTTTCATGATTCAGTTTTTTCGGTTATTTTTTTATTTTCTCGATTTAATTGGTTTTTCGGTTTTTTTGCTCACCCTTACTTCTTATACACCTCAGCATGCCCAACACATTTATATGTAATCATACCATCTTGGGTAAACTCATTTTAGTTAAGGGATCTGATGAAATCGTAAAAATCTAAGTAGCCTAAGAATAGGGTTCATAGATTAGATAATCAGTTAATCAATTGATTCTAACAATCTCATCCATTTTCCATAGTCAAGGTGGTTAATAACTTGTATTTGATGCTTTGTAAGTCAAGGTGGCTTGCGGTTAGTACCTGTAGAAAGTCATCTTTGGTGGAGGTAGGGACTTTCCTATGCTTAAATAAATATCTTTTTAAAAAGAGAAAATATAATAAATATCTTTGGTGGAATTATTCCATCGGTATATACCAACTGAATTGCCGACAAAAGCTATGCCATCGGTAATTATTAGTGACAACAAAGGTCTGTCGGTATAGACCAACAAAATTAAAGATATAGAATTATATCCGTCGGTAAAAATTACAAACAAAATAATTTTGTCAGTAATTTCATTGGTTTTCGTCGATTTTCTGGTAGTGGTTAAAATAATGGTTGATCCAATTCAACAAGGGAAATTTGGATTATATTAGGTTCGGTTTATCTCAATTTTTGCGAGTGGTTTAGGTTTACATCTCCACCTTTATTTATCAGGAAGACCTAATTGTAAGTTGAAACTGTTAGGATAGTTTACGAACTTAATCAAATAGATTATTTTCTTGAAGGATTAAATCATTACCACCATTATAGTTTTGGGATGGATTTGTACATTCTCTATTTATCTTTCTTTTCATTCTCTTTTTACGCCTACTATGGAGTATGGATACTATATCGAGGAATGAACCGAAACTCCAAAAATCAAAAGACTACCCTTACTGCTTAGTTTTGTTCTATCGGGTCCTATTTATAGAATTGCTTCTTACACTTGTGATTGTGCATGGGATGAATTGCTCCAAATAATAATACCTAGAGATATGTCTGTGGTCATGCGAGTGTTATTCCATGCAAACGTTAATGCAATTTCAGAAGGTAATGCAATGTCGTAGAATTTTGAGAGAGAAGATAAAATAAATGTATAGAATGAATTGCGGGGCAAATCTTCTTTGGCAGTGAGCAAACTCTTGCTGCTTAATCTCAGCTAGTGCAGTATGAGTCACCAACTGCCAACAGAAGAATTGCCCAGTAATGCATCCATACTCAGTAAGCTGCCTTTTGCTTTTTGCTCCGCCGATGAACAGTTCCAAGGTTCATCGGTACTCATTTATAGCTCAAAGAAGAGTCTGGCATTCTACATGCAAAAGGGATATTCTAAGGACAATCCATCAATTGCCAGTTGCTCGCCAGGAGGAATATACCTCAACATTATTTCGGAGAATTATATTTGAAGTTTTTTTTTTTTTTTTTCTCTTGAAAGATCAGAGGCCTATGAGCTATAGAACAATACATATTGTACGAAATACATGAGTAGAGTATTCTGATTTTCACGCTGATTTTAGTTAGCTGTCATTTTTTTTTTTATGATATTCATTTTTGTTTTTTTTTTGCCATGTAAATGTCACAAATCATTGGGTGGCTGTACTAAACTTTTGTGCTGATATTCATCTAAAAAAACGAAGGAAAAGGACATAATTATTCCCCAATTGTCACGAAATTCTCAATTGGGCTCCCAAACAAAACATAATTCTAATTGGATCCCTCAACTATCAAATATAGCCCATTTAAAATTATTTTACTTTTCAAGATATCATAAATGAGGAACTGCCTTTAATCAATGCCTTTTTTTAAATTTATTTTAATGGTAGGGGTTTAATTGGGTGCTTTGAGATAGATGGAGATCCAATAGAAAATTGATTTTTGTTCTAGTACTTAGTTGAGAATCACCTGAGAGATAAGGGTCAAATATGTCATTTACCCAAAGAAAACGATATATTTTGTACTGCCTAGATGGTAAAAGACACGGAGTTTGTTCATTTTTTCGCTGGCAGAAATTGTCCATCTTTAAATTTCCATTTAAATAATTTTTTTTGTTAAGAAGAAAATTTAAAAACACGATTGGTATCTCTAATTTGAAAGCTTATTAAATATTTACATTTTTTGGTTATATTTTTCCAATTATCTAAGTAATATAGAAATTAATGAATGGTGAGATACGGTATTATGTTTCAAAATTCTTAATTTATACTAGCTAATTTTTTATATTTAGAAAAACCAAATTAAAATCTTAATAAATAAATAAATTATATAAATGAAGAAATTTTCAAAAATCTCAACGTGAAAAATTAAAATGGAAAATCACACTTATATAGAATTATACATTCTACCTCAAGTTTCAACTGCACATCCAAAATATTATAAGATAAATTTTTTTATTTACAAGAATGACGTGATTATTATGGTAATACAATGAACTTTGTTATTAAAAAAAAATAATTATAAAAAGATTAAGAAAAAAACTTATAGCTTGCTTAAATAAATAGAAGGAAAAAAATAAAAAATTGAGACATCATATATAAATATAAAAAATAAGCACCAAAAATATTCAAATTTTTATTTTTCAATTAATTAAATAACTTTTTTTTTTACTTTATTGTAAAATAGAGGTCAATAAAGATTCGATAAATGTGATCTCTCTCGTCTCTTCAAAATAATGGAAAATTGGGATTTTAGATGTAGGGAGGAATTGCACATTAACATTCAAAAATCAAACATTTAATTGCAATAAAAATATATATTATAAAAAAACCAAGCATTTAATTGCTCATGATTGAACATATGGTTGTGAAATCGATATCCCTTGTATTATCAATGTCAGTAAACCCAGTTTTGATTATTATGTAATGCCTTAATATTTTTTGAAAAAAATGGAATTTCATCAAGCTTTCTCCCTAGAAGGTCCTCTCCCTCCGCAAAGGGTCATATCGCAGATTACTTGAAGGGACGTATAACATGGAAGCGTGTAGCTTTTGCTTCACAAATAATTAGATCCTCCATTCCCAAGAAAAGATCGAGGCATGCTCGAAAGAGCATATTGATGGGAAGATCCAGTGGCATGTTCTTGTGTTTTTGTCTACTGATTTTACGTGTGCACATGTAGGTGTCGCATTTATCTTTTATCAAGTCGATTCTCTTTTAAAATCCATCAGTACATCTACTACTGTTAGCACGTAATTCTCAACAGATGTCTTTATTCCTCTGTTTTCTTCCTAGCTTTTGCTTCGGTCTCATGATATAATTTGTGGATTAATGTTATTTGTGAGATTATTGTGCCCCATTTTTTTTTTATAATTATTACAATTAATTAATTTGGTTTTGTTAATTAGTTAAGTGCTTGGAAAAATAGGGAGTAATCCCATAATTTGACTAGAGAAACAAAGAATAAGGATTCTTATATTTTAAGGCAAATTTTTGTATATTCGGATATATAGTGAACTTTTATATATATATATATATATATATATATATAACAAGTAGATACGAATCCAAGTCTAAAAAGAAATACGAACTACTGAAGATTTTTTTGGCTTTCAATAGTGGTGACGGTAGTGAAAGAAATTGGACCACAATGCCATGATTGAATAAAAAGGAACACATTCTGGAATTCACTCGGCATATGCTAGCTAGTTCTTCACTACAACCTAATTAAACAAAATAAATTTGAAATAATGTATAAAACAAAATAAATCAGTAAACAAACTTGCCGCTCATAAAAAAAAATTACCACAGGTTATTTAGGAATGTTGTTACCCATTCTGGACCTCACATAAATATAAAAAAAAATTGAAAAAGTAGGATATATATATATATATATATTTTACTTTGGTGGGATTCAGCCCTTAGCAATTTGACAGGTCCGGGTCCAATATCAAATCAATGGATAAATGTTTGTGCAATGCCTACAAACCCCATCAGAAAACAATCTGTGGATACCATAGTTGGCAGAATAGCATATTCTTTCTTCAATCCGCTATCCGTACTTGTGAATGGTCAAAACAAAGATCGTAGATCGATGCTGCTTCGATTTTCTGCGTACAAGAATTCGAGATTTTCCTTCGTTCGGCGGCTCTTGGAAACGTGAAGAGCGACTTTCATGTAAAAGATAAGGTATTGAGAACATGCTGCCGCATCTTCCTTTTAAAGCATCTCTTACAGCGTCTTCCTGCTTTTACCTCAATCATCTCACTTTTCTTAGTTACAGGCAGCTAATTAATTCTATATATACCGTATCTTACTTTTACAGATTCTTTATGTGAAATTATGTATACTGCGTTTATATGTTATTGTTGGAAAATAATATGATAAAATAGCCAAGTCAGTTTATGAAAATTTGAGCAGTAGTTCAGTTACTAGTTTGGACATGAAGCAGGAAATAAATGGTGCAAAACCTCTATTATGTGTGAGCCATGACAATTATCTTCAAATTAATAAACTAGTCAACTTTTAACAAGTCAAATCTTCATCAAGAATTTGATCTCTTAGGAAAAAGCTTCTTTTCGAGGATGTGGCTTCAATTTAAGGAATATATAAAGGGCGGTGGAGCCTGAAAAAAAAAAAGCCCTTAGCTAGACAAGAAAAGCATTGTTCCACCGTATATGCTTTCTCTAGGAGGACATAAATAGTTGGACTTCTGGTGCCATCATTCATCGACTAGATTTGGGTGCAGTTGCATTACAGGGCAAGCTTCCATTGGCATGCAGCCACTAAGACACGCAATATCTAACACTTGATGCATTCCTGTAGAGTGCGGCGCCATGCCAAAGGAGATTTGCCCGGCAATTCTTCTGCAGCTTGACTTTGTGGAGATGAAATGCTGGTACAAATTTGTCGCTAATATTCTTTGGCATTCCTCTTAAATGTCTAGGTAAAAGAATTCTATGGGCTAGCAAGTTATAACCATTATATAAGCGCGTCTGTTCTATGAATTTTGTTTACATAGAATTAAAATACTAATTATATTTCCTTTCTACAGTGTATGGTGCAGGAAATTATAAGAAATCCATCTACCATCATTTACTATACAAAAACATTGAAATAATGAATATTGCAGTTTGAGTTGGTAGCTTGAGTTTGCTCCCGGTACAAATGGATGGTGCAAGACTCGGTTGAAGACTAGAAGCTTCATGCATTAGCCTACATAAGCAAGGGGGCAAATTAAACACAATTATGTAACAATTCATGAATCCCAGAAACAAGTACATTCTCGACTTCCCTGAATGTTATATTCTGCATTGAATATATACCAGGTCTTTTTAGGTGACGTTTGGTTGCTGTCATAAAACAAAAAAGATAAAGATAATAGAGATAGAAGAGATAATATAGAAAAGCAAACGATGATGTAATTGTATTTAGTAGTAATATATAAGATAAAATGATTGTCTTTTTATCTTATTTAGTCATAGTAAACAAGATAATATAAAATATGATACAATCTATTTTATCCTTAATATTTTTCATTATAGTTTATTTTCAGTGTTAAAATTAATAATATTATAGCAACCTTAGTTATAAAACCCGAACTGACTTTGCAAGTCTACCAGTTACCCGACTGACCCAAGGTCTGGATCGGGTACCTGATCGCCCAAAACCTAGTTAGGTTTGGGTTTTAGAAAAATATTAAGGAACAATTGACCCAACTTGACCAAATCAAAAACTCAAGTTGACCCCTGAGTCGGGTTTTAAGATTATGATAATAAATTATTTTATTCTTGCATTAACCTGAGTCAATGGTCAACCCAACCTATGACCTGAGTCTTGTCTCAAGTTGACCCCTGAACTGGATTTTAAGACTATGATAATAATAACTTATGTTTTTATATTGACTTAGATCAACTTGGGTTGACTCTCCAAACCTGTGACTTGGACCTTGCCTCAGGTCGACTCCTTAGTTAGGATTTAAAATTATTATAATAACCACTTTTATCTATATATAAACTCGGGTTAACTTTCCCGACTTGTGACCCGAGCCTTGTCTCGGTCCGACCTCCAAGTCGGGATTTAAAAATATGATAATAACCATTTTTATTCTTATATTGATTGGGAAACTTGGTTTGACCCTCCTAGTCTATGAGTTGGGCCTTGCTCTAGGTCAACCCCTGAGTCGGGTTTTAAAATTATGATTATGACCATTTTTCTTCTTTTATTGACTCGGGTCAACCCGAGTTTACCCTCCTAATCCATGATCTAGGCCTTACCCTAATTTGACCTTCAAATTAGGTTTTAAAACTATGATAATAACTATTTTTATCTTTACATGACTCAATTTGATAATTTTGAAATTGAGAGATTTTTACAATAATATTTTAGGAATGAAAAATAATAAATATTTTCTTTTGAGACTTGTTCTCTTTGTACCTCCTGTTTCGAAAGTGCAAAGATTCACTCCAAAATTATTCTGGAAGTAGATTTATTTTTATATCTCTATCTTTATCTCTTCAACCAAATATATTTCTACCTTTATTATCTCCATCTCTTTTGTCCATGACAATCTATCTTGGATATCTCTATTACAAGACTCAGGACTCTGCAATGTGATTAGAAACACAAGTTGAGATTGTAGATGATGGGTCCATGCTTAGTACATCAACTAGATTATTGGCTATCTTTATATTGCGGGTCGGATTAATTTCTTTTAATGTAAAAATAATATCTAAACATTTCTAACGTGTTTTTTAGTAAAAAAAAAAAAAAAAATTAACTATATAGAGATTGACTCAATATGACCTAATCAACTTAGCGAATCTAAAGATAACCCGGGCGACCGGTATAAATATGATTTGACTTAAAAAAATTCAAAATAACATCATTAAAAAAAAATAAGATGACAACATATTTGATCAACCTGGATTTACTTGTCAAATTCACGACTGATCAGGTCATAAGATCATGATAACCCTGAAAAACATTTCTCTGTTTTTCATAACCGAAATATGGTTTTCTTTAAACTGGATTTGAAACAAGAATAAGAGAAATTGATGAGTGCGAGAAGAACGACAAGAGGCTGCAGAATTGAAATGCAGAAGCATGAGCAGAAACCCACTAGGTTAGAAGTTTAAATCGACTAACGCCCTTAAGATACCAACACAGGATCAAAAATCAACCGCTCAATGAAATTGGAGGAAACCGGTATGGCAGCAATTCTCTGAAACAGCAGAACTGTATATTCTTCGAAGTTTTATGTTTTCGCACTTGAGAATCATCCAAGTTATTTCAATACAAGAGAAACAATTAATCCACGTTTTTGAACAGCAACTTTTCGGATCTTTTATAATATCATTTTTAGTTCAAACAATCAGCAAGTGGAAATGATTTTTCGCTGAGAAGATGTGAACTTCATTAAGATTGGAAAACATTCTTAGAACAAGGTCTTGTGAGGCAACAAAGGGAGTCACAAATATACGGCACTAATTAGCCAAATTAGTAGCATCCTAGAAACAGAAGAAAATAACTGACCAACACATTTCATAGGGATAAGCCCATCAAGTACCAGCATCCTGAATGAACCATAAAAATGTTGGTCGGGCACTAGCCTAGCCAGATACCAGCTCGAGAAGCATGAATGGTCTATTGTAGTCAGAAAACATGGACCACACCAGAACAGGAAGAAAACACAATTCAAAAATTATTGAAGTCAGTCCGAATAATTAGAGCATTCAAAGGAAACAAGGATTCATTAGGTCAGATTACAGACAAAACCAGGGAAAAAAAACAACCACCATAACTCAACGGCCTGTAATTGATTCTATTAATTTCTCAACAACAAGGCAAGCTAGAAGATGATCGCGCAGAACTTGTGAAAGAGATAATGCCACCATAGTGACAAAGATACTGCATTCGGTTTTGTTCAGCATTACAAAAAACATTATTTTTCAACTTATTTTCCTTTCAAAATCTAAACTAGCAAATCTATGCCCATAAAAACAGTGCTTGGATTAACACCAGTTCACAAGTCCCTTAGGCTACGGCCATTATCACACTAAAAACAGTACATCTATGTATAGGTTTATATTTCTTTCTTCATAACGACCAGCAGATGTACTAAAAAAAAAAACCCGTTTAATTAGAGTGATAATGGCGAACGTGCTGAAACATATACGTCTTGATTATTAACAAGTAATGACCTTACACAGACGCCATACATGATAAGAAACAGATTAGAATAATATATTTCACGTTAGCTCCATTGAATAATATTCTTTGAACCAAATTGTGCAAAAAAGAAAGTAACAATTCAGATGCAATTATCCATTTAGAGCACATGCACCGGATAGCTGAGTGGGAGAAGCAGCTCAATCGAGCTGAGTATCTCTAACATAAGTTGATAGCTTCCTTTTTTGCTGAAAGATGATCAAACTCTACCTTCTTATGAAACTTCCATGAGGGGTTGGCCTAAAAATCCTTACGTAGATCTGTAGCTATGGTTGATAACTGATGCATAACTATGAATGGAAATGCATGCGTTGTATTCATCTTGCCAGTCTCATCACTTAGTTTCTGTTGTCTCGGCAGGGAACTGTGTGCTTCTAAACTTCTTTCACCTTCCAACTAGAAATGTATGCATTTTCTTCATCTGTTCTGCCTCATCATTGCCTCTGAACTTCTTTCACCTACCAATTAATTGGCGTTAAGAACAATAATATAAACATGTTGATTTCCCAAATATATATAAATGCTGATAAGAAATATATATATATATAAAAGACTTTGAATTTTTAACACTGCACAAAGAAAAGTTGGTGGAGGCATTGTGGGACAGCAATGGTAGTGTAGTTGAATGGCAGGGCAATTCTCCTTTGGCAGTCCAAAGTTGGTGTCCAAACGCCATATACGTCTGCCAAAGGAGAATTGCACTGTTATTCATCACTACTCTCAGGAAATTGTTGTTGCTCTAACACATTGTTGCCAAATTCCAGAGCTTCAATAGCCAATTATATTTCAAACATTATTCGCACATTAAATGGATATTCGATACATGGATTGGCATGTACCAAGGATCATTCCTCCAGAGCTTGTTCTTTACTTGTACTGTAGCCATCATGCATGGTCCCCCTTTTCTAGATAGAGCTAGCATTCCTTTTTAACTTCCCATCGTACTTCTTTTTCTATCATACAGTAGGACGTGTGTATGTTACAGGGAATGTATAAGTGATTTATCAGGGCACATTTTATTTTTCATGAATTAAGTGTAAATGTAACAAGATTCTTAATCGCTTAGAGATGATTCGACATTCATGGTAGTCACTTCGCCTACTTTTGCGTTATTACAAGAAGAAGCAAGAAGTATCACAAATTCAGAATCGTTGACAGTACACAAGAGAACATGCTTATGGATCTTCCTTGTTGCGTGACTCCAGCTTTCCATCTTACACTGTTAATTAGTGTCTTTCATTATCTTCAGGGTGAGTACGAAGGTAGTATATGGAGAGTGATAATCACTGACTAATGGAAACCATCTGTGTTTTGATTCTCGTTGTAAAAAGAAGATCTGCTAAATATGTTGTTGGCCTTAGAAAGCGATTGAGGACCACAAATCTAGAACCATATCTGAAGATTTTTTCAATGTAATCTTTCTGTTTCTTTTCTCTCGCGCTCTTATCACCTGTTAATTTGATGTGCCTAAACCATCCGGAAAGGAGAGATTAAAGTCTCCTTCGCAGATGTGCTGCAAGATAAAATTTATTAATTTTTCCGCTGTTCGATTAAAAGATTAGAAATGTAATTGTCTAATTATAGATGATATGTAAAGATCTTGCACAAAAATATAAATTAAGTTTAAGAATTAAAATTACATGAAACTGACTTTCTATATCATGATGGATGAAAACGAAAGATGCTAAGTGTTTGGGAACAAAGTACTGAGAAGCGAGAAGAAATTGTCATACAGAAGGGTAAATTTCATAGATTGGATTAAATTAGAGAAATAATTTGAATTGTCATTGTTTGCTATATAAACTCTATATCACTGAGCTTGAGGATTCCATTTTTGGAGATGAAGCTTTCATTGGATTATACTGGGTTTTCTCTGATCATGCAACATTGATGTGGCCATTGTGGTTCTGTCATTGGGTGAGAAATTAATGCCTATTTATGCTGAGCTTTGAGGAGTTTTCTGTTCTCTGAGAAATTAATGCCTATGTATGCTGAGCTTTGAGGATTTTCTGTTCTCTGATCTTGTTTTGACACCCAGTTCTGTTCTTTGCATGTATATACCTTTGGGATCTAGTGATTTGATTAGTACAAGGAGGGCTTCTTTGCATGACATAGTTTTTTTTAAATTCATTATATTTCTCCCTATCATTATTGAATGGTTGATTTATTAATAAATTAATTGATTATTATAACAAAAAAAATAACAATATTTCAGGGAAAGAAATTAACCTAATGAGCCCATTTAAGTATGAGAAGTAGTACATCAAGGACAGAAAAATGAAGAGGGAATTCCCCGTCCTTGTTGTTACTTCACCCCAGATAGAGCATAAACAAATTATTTGGTATTTGGTAAGGCTTATATAGTTGTGTTTTTTATCCACTACATATGCTTTTTTTTCTCTCTTAAATAAGAATCCTCCAAAGTACTCCACTATATTTTTATGAAGCTTGCCTTATTTTTATTTTTATTTTTTTTTTTAATTAGAAGCCTAAAAGGTTTTAAGTTACATAATGAGGAGTAATTAAACCGAAACTAGAGCCATTATTACAACAATTTAATTCATTGAAACAAGTTACCAGAAACACAAGTATTGGATCAAGAATTGTTACGTAGTTTGATCTCTCATATCATCATTGGATCGAAGGGCCAGATTGCAACATGATTATTAGCACATTTTGTTTCTGTACTCTATTTATATGTTTTAATTTTGAACTCTTTCCCCATTGTAGCGCTCTAAGATTCAATCTCATGAATATAAAAAAACAAAAATAAAAATAAAGGAAATTAAAAAAAAACTCAATCCCATGTAAGATGTATTTTTTTAAGTGTTTTTTACTTAAAAATATATTAAAATAATTTCTTATCATATTTTTAAAAAAAATTTACATCACCAAATTAAAATCATCATAAAATAATAAAAAACATCAATCTAATTATTTTTTTAATAATTTTTTGAAATCAAATATATTTTTAAAAGAAATTCGAAACATCAGTGGAGACACATGAGCTTCCCATGAAATAATCTCCAACGTCAATATCGTACGAGGATGCCATGAAGATAAGAGAATAAAGTTAGTGAAACAATTCGCATGCCAGGCCATCGAGCATAGATCAAGGAAATTAAAGTCTGCTCCTTAATTCGAACCTATAAATATACCCATCATCTTTAATCGTTGTTCATTCAGATCGGCACAATGCAGGAGCATTGCTGAGCAAATTTCCTTTGGCAGATACCATAAGTAACAAGAGCTTATGTTGTTCATTTGCCAAAGGAGATTTGCTCACCAATTCCACTGCAACACCTTTCATCAGATGATTATATCTATGGACTCCATCTTTTTTGTTGTTTTTTTTAAATTGTGAGTGTCAATGGGATGGATCAAAACAGATGAGCCAAAGGCCATTACAAAGGGGCTATCGGAGTTTGACAGTTCCAATGGAGCTGAGGGGATCGAAAATGAATCTGTGAAAATTAAGCTGTGGATCGGACGTGCGGAGGACATATGCTACCTCTTGGGTCAAGCAGTCTTAACTCTCTTTTATCCCTCTGTTGCAGAAAACGAAGGTAAATATACAATCGATATTTTAAATATAATAATATTGATACAATTATGTAACTGATCAGGTGAGTTTATCAATATTTTAGAAGTCATGGCAATCGGTAAGTGAAATGACATTCCTTCAGGATGATTGCTAAATTAATGTTACATGTACGAAATATTTTATAAAATATTTTACATATACTAAATGATTACAAGAGTTGCTTTCATTAGTTGAGAGTGTTTGTTTTTCATAAGAGAATGTTTTATTGACTTTTTTATATGTTTGTTTTACATAAAATATTTTATTAAAAATTAATAAACTTAAAATATTTTTATTAAAACATATTTTTAATTAATTAAATTTCATGAAATATTTTATAAACACTAATTTACTTACAATATCATCTAATAATTTTAATATTATCATTACCTGCTCCACCATTACGTACCACCACCTGCTATGTTTTTATTATTTCTATTATCATCATCATTGCTTCACAAGATATCACCGTCATCATCATCATTATTATTGCTATCATTATTATTATCAATTCGTTATCATCATCTTATCACTTTACCTTTACAATAATTTTCATTATCATCATCATTTTAATTATTTCATCGTTTTCACCTCCTAAACTATCACTACCACCTCTTTATCACCATAATAAATAGGGCATTTTATTATCATTATATTGTTCACGTCATTACTTATTAAATATCATCAAGAAAATTTGCATGAAAAGTTTTACATGGAAAAAACCATAAACGCCTCTTAAATTCAATCAGCGAGGGACATATAAATGAATATGTAAGACCAAAATTACCGAGACATATAAGTCCACTCTTAGCGACAGGCTTATATACAAGTTTTAAATGCAAACATCTTTATTAAAACTGTAAAAAAAATCATCCTAACTTGAAAAAGACTCTAAACAGTTTTAATTTGAAAAATTATTAATTAAATTTGAAGAATAAGAATGGTAAAATCAAAATCATGATTATTTAATTATTAATTAGTAAAATGGTTCTTCTTTTTACAACTTGTATGCATAGTTAAATTACTATAATATTTTTAAAAGCAAAACAACACTTAGCTTATGACTAGAGTTTTTAAAATTTCAGTTTTTAAGGTATTTATGGTATAATTATTTTATTGTTTTTCAAATCAAAATTCTTAAAACTTGACTTCAAGGGTTTATTCTTAATTTTATATTGGTTTTTTTGTTATTATCATATGGACTTTTAAGGAAGTTAGTCTTCTAATTAATATTAAAAATAATTAAAAAAAAAAGTTGTTGGTTATTGTGTTGAAATTTTGATTTTTTTTCGTTTTCGGCCTTCAATATTTGATTCATTATCATTGAGCTTTCTAATTTATTTCAATATAGGTTCCATGTTTTTTTCCACGATCTCATACCCTTTATCGCGGATTTTGTAGGTTAACCAAAATTGGACTAGGTCGATCTGATCTAATGTGCCACCATCTCAATATGTTTTAAAAAAAAACATGTTATCCAATGTCACCATATAAGTATTTTATAAGTGTTCGGTTGATACGAAAAATATAAAGAAGAATGTCACAAAGATATGTGATCTTTGATAAGTCCAAGAAAAGTTCTCGAATAACCAAAAAGTATGAGTTTTCCTCACACAAACAAATATTATTTTGAAGTCAAAGTCAGTAAAAAACATAAATACAAGCTTAATAACTCTATTTATAATTGGTAAGAACATCCTAAGTAAGGCTAGAAAAATAATAAAATATAAAAAATGATCATAAATTAACTAGAAAACTAATATAATTTCTGCACAATAGCTTCTGAACCTTATCTTGAGGCCTTGTTAATGTTCAATCGTTATGAAATTTTAACCGTATACAAAACAAGGTCTTTGGAATCTTCTGGAAAATTTTAACCCAATACAACAGTTGGATTGAACGCTATGCTTGTTAGCACAAAATTATGCATTAGAAAAAATAAACTCAAAATCGCTTCTAATATCCTTGAATGATAAGGAAACCTTTCCAGAAAAAACTTGCTATCGCCCCTTAGTTTTCTGGTAGGATATGAACTTCTTGTTAACTTTATTTCCACATTAGATAAGAATTGTTGAGTTGTCAAACTTATCTAATATAAACTCCTTTAGTACCATAAATGTTTTCATACATAATAAGGATTCCTAAACTGATATGAAATCAATAAAACACATGAAAACGCTTAATTAATCAAGGCTTCTACATGTTCTATTTGGACAACCCATCTTTGGGAAATAATTAGGTCCATGTTGTAGATGGATCAAGATCCTCTTGCAAATAGATTAAATTGATTAAAGTCTTATCATCACTTGTTGTAGCCTCCTGTAAATTCAACTTGGCCCATATGCTCTAAATATGCTCATTAAAGGCATCATTAAGCTTCTTTTTCCTTGATCGCATAAATGATCCAATTGACACTTTTAATGGATCATTTGATTTTATAGGCTATGTTATGGACTGATCCACATCATTTTAAATTTGATTTTTTTTTTAATTTCACCCTTTTTTAAAAAACTTTCAGATCTGATACTTATTTTTTAGTACTATTTTAGTTTGCTTTGGTAGATTTTTTAGATTAAGAAATTTTTTTCTGGTTTCATCCTTCAACATTAAAATGATAAGGAATATAACTTCATAATTGAACCCAAGTCTATTATTTCACAGGTTGCGAGTTTAGAAAATTAATTCATGTTTAGAAGATTCTCCCCAGTCAATTATTGTGGGTTAAAATAGTAAATTTACCATTTCGTTCTTCAAAAGATTTCAAACTCACCCTCCTTCAATTACTGTGGATTAGTCTTTTTGAATTGATTGAGGCTACTACTATCTTCTTACAACTTTTTTGCATAGTTAAATTATTAAAATACTCTTAAAAACAAAACAATACTTAACTTGGGTCTTGGGTTTTTTTAAATTTCACTTTTCAAGGCATGGTGTAATTACTATATTGCTCTTTAAATCAATTTTAAAAAAAAATTAACTTCAAGGGCTTATTCTTAATCTCATATTGGTGTTTTTTTTTATTATTATTATCATATGGGCAAGTTGGTCTTTTAATTAATATCAATAATAATTAACAAAAAAAATTGTTGATAATTGTTTTTTAGTTCTTTTTTTTTTAATTTATAAGTTTTTCTACTTTCAACCTTCAATATTTGGTTCATTATAATTTAGCTTTTTAATTTGTTTCAATATAGATTCCATATTTTTATTACCATCTCATACCTCATATTACGGGTTTTGTAGGTTAACTATGGTTGGTCCGAGTCGATCTAATATGTTGTCGTCTTAATTTTTTTTTTAAATATGTTATCTAATATATCACCATTTAAATATTTTATAAGTATCGGCTGGTATGCATCAAATTTTTAATTTTCTAATGTCTTTGTATTATTTTAAGGTTGAAAAAAAAAATCCAGCCATGGTTAAAAAAAAAAAATGTAATCTAATATTTGACACTGAAATCCAATGTAAAACGTAATTACTACATTGAACCTAAACACAAAACTAATAGTATTTAAGACACGGGGTTCTAAATTGGAATTAATTAATTAATAAACTTAATTAGTTGATTGTCGCATGCAATCCTTTTCATGGTTCATGTGCTCATGTGAATCCGGATTCCACAAACGAGAAGATAGAAAGGAAAGCTCTTGAGCAAGTAGCAGACAAGAATTTGATACTATATATTTGCCTCAATCCTCAAATGGACAGGCCAGGAGATGTCAAACAGAAATGGACAAGATAGCTTTGAAATATCAGAAAATAAAGGTAGCTCTAGCTTACATATCAGACAAAGCTAGTAAAAGTGGCTTGAGGAAAGGTAGAACTGCTAGAATCCAACATTCATGCCTCCCCTTCTTGCCTTTTTATGTTTATGCATGAGAATTTGTGAAGTGGGCAGGGCTTGTCATGATTCTGATTCACCATATAGGCACCGGGCAGTAGCCAGTAGGCACCTTATGCTTGGCTTATTTAGCCAAAGAGAATAAACCATAACATTATATAATCATTCTCCAGTACTTTTATTGTCCATCTGTTTTGCTATTGGCTTTACTGGTCACGAAAAGATATTAGGGATGATAAGTGGGAATCACGGGGTTGAATTCCTTCACATTTATTCTTTGTTTATTATTTATTGTTTAAGAAATTTAGATATTTTTAAATTATTTATTGGGTTTCGGGTATTCATACGAGTATTATACATATATTTATGTTAATATTGAGATGTATTTTATATTTTATTTGTAAAAATCTAGATTTTTACAAATATATCCATATAATATAAAAATATGTTTTGGGTTAGGGTTGGACAAGTTTTGGATCGGATTTGACAATATCAATACCCTATTTATTATTAACTGGATAAAATAATTATTCAAAAAATATCTATTTATATGGGTTGGATTGGATCAATATATTTTTTTTTAATCAATATACGCAATCAATTAAGGTATGGATTTCGCTGAGAAGAAAAGCTTTACATCACTTAAAAAAAGATTCATGAGCTCGTTAGGTTATGCATAAAAGGGGCTCAGCCACACCACTCCCAATTTCAAGAAACTATCAAGTTTGATACTAGTTGAGCTATCATGAGAACCTAGTCTTGCAACACCCTAATTCGGCAACTATGGCTCATATGAACACTCGATAAAGAAAATAAAAATCTTAGGAAAACCATTTCACCTTGAAAATAATATATTTATATAAATCAGAGTAGGAATTGTAGAGGGCAGTGGATTTGTTTTAAGTGGAAAGGCTGTTTGGAAGGGATGGCATGATAATGAAGTAGATAAGAAGGAGATGAAGAATAAAACACCAATTGCTTTACAGTGTCAGAGCATGTGACCTACGGCAACTAGCAAGATGGGAGACAGTACTGAAATCAAACGAGAGGCCCGTGAACTCTGCGTATATGCATGCTGATTCTATATGCATTGACTGACTCAACCACTGAATCTGACTAGCTAGAAACCAATTCCCACGCCCATTTCCAAGCAAGAATCCGAATTCAACAATGGAGTTTTTCTTCTCTTTTTTTAAGAGTAGCATGCACGGGAGGAATTTTTTTAGTTTTTTTTTTTTTAAGAAAATAGAACAACTTATTGAGGAAAGAAGTCGAAGCTGACACCCGCGACTCACTTATGATTTCATTAAAAAATATATGGATGAGGCAATTTCTTCTTCATCTTAACTCTCTTCCCAGAAAAAATCAACTCAACAAATTATATTCAATAAACTTAGTTAATAAGATAAGGTGAATTCAACTATATATATATATATATATATATATATATATATATATAAACTCATTCTAATAATTCATAAGATAGGAATTTAACAACACATGGATAACTAAGTTTAATATCTAATTAATTAATTAAATCAAATTCTCAACTTATCTAATATAAATGTTCTACATACAAAAGTTCAAAATTTAATTATAAATCAAGTGTTGTGGGACAAGGTAATGAACATGTTACTTTTTATTATTATTAATTTGACGTCATTGATGGATCATTTTCGCATAACACTTGATTTCAAATTAAATTTTGGAATTTCGAATTATTGTTGTAGCATATTTATGTTAGAATGGTTGATACTTTGATTTAATCTACAAGATACTAAACTTACATATCCATATATTTTCTAATTATTATATCTTATAAATTAGAATGAATTTTTATCTGTATATAATTAATTTTATCTTTAACTTATTATATAGAATATATGTTGACTTGGTTGTCTTAAAAAAAAACAATTACCTCAACCATATTTTTTAAAGAGGTGACACCTACAATTTTAAAGTCTAGAAGCTTATGTGTCAGCTATGACTATTTAAATTGTGTTAATTTCTTAAATAAGTTTTTAATGTGCTATTTTTTTATATTAAAAAACTCTTTAACAATGAATTTTACAATCATACCATCCACTTTTAATATATCTTGATAATTTTGTTTATTTAAGAGTTTTTATTTATTTATTTGATAGTGTTTTTTGTTTAAGTCCTGGTTGGAGCCCACACCTTTCCACGAATATATTCCCAAAACAGATTTTTTTGTCCCGAAATCGATGTCTTCAGGTATTCGCTAATCCCGATCTTATTTGTCTTCAGGTGTTGGCTAATCCCGATCTTATTCTCACTTTTATTGTAGTAAATATTGTATATATGTGCTCAAAAATAATGAGAATTAGTGGAAAAAAATAAATACGAGGATCAAGTTTTAGGGCACTTACTTATATTCAAAACTACAAGAATTTTTAAGCCTTAAGACGAAGTACTTTGAGCATATTAATTTGTGTTTAATTTGTCTGAACCTAATCCTTTACATCTAAATATTTTTATAAATTTATTTTATTAAAAAAGCTTTTTTCTTACTAACACACATATAAATAAGTCAAGTCATAAGTGCCTACCAATCTAGGCCCCCTTGAGTGGATTTTTATTTTTTTTATTGGTTGTTGTCAAACTTTTTTTAAGAACATAATTATCTGATGACATTTCATATAAGGATGAAAATTTGGCCATATTAAAATCTATTTTCACATATTTTTCAACCAAAACAATCAAAGAAACACATTAAAACCTAAATAAACCCATTTTGTTTTATCTTAAATCAACATTTAATTTGTTAAAAAAAATCAATCAAAATTCAAAAACTTTCCCAAGATGTGATCTACTTTTTTTTCTACAAGAAAAGGAAAAAAAAAAGATCTAAATAAAATTTATTAACATCAAGAACTATCAATCTCGTCGCCAAAAACAAACCTTAATCTGACAACTCTCTCCCCTCTCTCTAAACTAAAGAGACAAAAAGGAAACTTGGCAAAATCTCAAGGTGCTGACTAGGAGTGATCATTTTCGGTTCGGTTTGATTTTTATAAAAAAAAAATAATCAAACCAAAAAAAAAATTATAAAAAAAAATTGAAATCGGTTCAAACTGATTTGGCTCGGTTTTTTTCTGGTTTGGCTCGGTTTTTTTCCGGTTTAGGTTCGATTCGGTTCGATTTTTTTGGTTTTAGGCTTATAAATCCGAAACCGAACCAGTCGGTTTTTTCAAAATTTTAATCTGTTTAATCAGTTTTTTTTAACGGTTTGGTTTTTTCGGTTACTTTTTTCTGATTTTCTTGGTTTTCTTGGTTTTTTTACTCACCCCTAATGCTGACACAATATTTTTAAAAGGCTTCCCATTCTTTTTTTAATTTTAGTTCTTTTATTTTTTTATTTTTTCTAATAATAAAATCAAATTATTTTTTATGAAATCGACTACTAATCAAATGACATGATTCTCTTTTAGAGTAAAATAAGTACATAAAAAGTATATTGAAACACATCACAAAGCTTAATTTTCAATAAACACAACATTTAAGGATTAAATTGAAGAAAAAAAATTGATGACTAAAGGTTAAAAGAGAGGAAAAGAGTTGACACCATTAATATTTAAAAAAAATTCAAATGGGCTGCTATTTTTTTTCAATGCTGGCAAAACAATAAAATTGAGTTTTTTTTTTTTTTTGTAAAATCAAGCATCAATTTAATGTTAGGATGTGTTAGGATGTGTTTTCAAGATCACACTAAATATATAAAAAGTAAATCAAAATAAAATAAATAATAAATTTTAAAAAATCAATAACAAAAAAGAAGAAAGAAAAAAGGAAAACCCTGTGCAAATGCATGCTGTTTTGCCTCACAAGCTACAAGGATTCCCTTATCCCTATTAGTTTTTTAAAAAAATATATATTTTAATTTGCCCAAAAATGCCATGTAATGAAAAGCTGCTGATATGAAAAAAGTGACGCTCCTTTGGAATTGGCCTTCTAATTATGTTTTTTACCTATCTACCTTCCGTTTCACTTCCCAATATCATGTGAGAGAAGATCATACATTACATAGCTAGCTTGGCAATCCGATATCCTAAACATATCCCCTTAACCTCTCCATTTCTGCTACAAGAGTCAAGCTGCTCTCTGTTACTAAAGATTTAATAAACAGAGATACAGAGAGAGATGGTGGCTAGGTTGCAAAGGAGAGCAGCGATGGGCAGAAGGCTCCACGTTCTAAGGACCCTCACCTGCTCCAAATCCGTAAGATGCTAAATCAATATTCTCTTCTTTCAAATATTGTATTGTCAACAAAAAAAAAAAAAAAAACTCTTAGGCTTCCTTTTATTTAGCGTTAGGAACTGAATAAGGAAATGCCAATTCGTTGTTTTGTTTTGCCACAAAGCTTCCTGATTCGGTGCTTGTTTCTTGTGCAGGTGCAAAGGAAGTCTGTCATCATGGATGCTCTTCTGTACATTTACAAGCTCAAGCTCAAACTGGAGGCAATCAAAAGGGAACTTGCAAACTTAGTTGCTATAAAAAGAGAATACTTAAGTCTAATGAAGCAACTCCAGTTGCCTAAGGTCACCTCTCTTTCTCTCCCTCTGGTTATTTCATTTTTTACCGTTCTTTTCTTTACACTTACTATACGTGACATTGTTGATTTATTTTCAGAAGGAGGTCAAGGTAGAGAAGGCTGAGCAAGGACTTCTAGTAAGGGTGACATGCGAGAAGGGAGGAGATAAACTAGTTTCAATCTTGGAGGTCTTCGAAGAAATGGGCCTTGTTATATTGAATGCTAGGGTCTCAAGCAATTTGTTCTTCGCTATGGAAGCCATTGTTGTAGCTGATCAAGAACAACATGCTCTGCATGTGAAAAGTATTACTCAAGCGGTTACTAAGGCCATTGAAAGACAATAGGTGAATCACCAGGGAACACGGAGTACTGAAGCATATGCCTTGATTTTCCTGTTGTTAATACCTCCAAGTAATCTAATTGTTGTCTTGCAGAACTATGTGTGTTGCTTGTTTCATATGAAAAAAAGAGAAGGAAGAAAAAGAAGTCTTATAGTTTGACTGGCATTCATGTTCTTCTCCCCGAAAATGTCTCAGATCTTAACCTTTCCTTTGTAACAAAAAGAAATTTACCATATATATTTTTGTTTTTGCTACTTCTTTTATTTTTTTTCTTTTTTTATGAGAAAGGAAGATGACAAAAAGAAAAACCTTGCCTATTTATTACACTTCTTTGATTCAATACATACTCACATATTTCGGACAAAAAAAAATCAAAAGGAGATTTTTGGAAGTGTAATAGTTATTGTTTTAAAGTATTTTAAACTTGTAAATATATTAAAATAATATTTTTTATTTATTTTTTAAGAATGGTTTTTTCCATCATCCAAAAACATTAAAAAATTAATTTAAAAAAAATAAACTTTTAAAAAACACCATTAAAAAATTAAAAAGAGGTGAAACATTATCCTATATAGTTCAAGATGTACCGTCCTAAGGGGACAGCTCCTTCGTTGAGGCCTCCAACGTCTAACCCCCAAGGCTTATATAGCTTACCATTAATGAATAAAAACTATATAATTCAATTTGAAACATATGCTTGAAATAGATAAATATTTGTCCAAAAAGCAAAAACATTGCATAAGAATTAATAGGAATCATTTTCTGGACTTAATTCAGAATATGAGTCTCATTAAGAGGAGGTCTCCCCCCAATATTGGAACATAAAGTTCTTAATTTAGGCACAACAACTTAGAGGCCAGGCTACAAAGGGAATTGAATTCCAAAAATCCGACCGGAAAACATACTTTTGGGAAAGATGTTGTGTTACTTTTGCTAGGGATTGAGGAATACTTTACACTGGGATTAAAATTGGTTTCTATATTTTTTTATTATAATACTTCTATTCTTTTTTTTTCTTTTTTCTTTTTTAGTTTTGATCCATCTATTGATTTATTTTGGATTTTTTTTTTTTTAATGCAGTCCCTCTATTCAACGTCTTAATTTCCAATTTTCTGTTAATTCTTGATAACGTTGCATAAAAAAGTGTCCAACATTTCTCAAATCACGACAGAAATTAACGATGAATTGGATGGAGAAGCGCATTAAAAATCTTCTTCTTAAGCAGAAAAATGAACGAAATTTTCTTAAGAAAATAAAGGGCTCATGTTAAGAAAATATCAAAGATACCCAAACCAAATATATAATTAAAAGAAACCTAACACCACTTCACAAAATACTATAAATTTAATAGTTTTTTTTTTGTCATTTAAGTTTTTTATTTTTACTCCTGTCATTGAACTTTATTTAATTTCATTGTTCCATGTTGCTTTCTATGGCACACCTACGGTGTCAAAAAAAGGTCCTATCTTTGTTTCGGTTCTCAATTTTGTGAAAGAGAATTCGATTTAGTTATTTGGTGTTTCTTTTTTACTCTTCTCATTGATTTTTTTTTAATTTAATCTTTTTATATTAATTTGATTAGAAATTACACTTAATAATTTATTTTATTTTATTTGAAGTTATCAAGGTGTCAAAAAATATCTTAATATTTGGTCTATATTTGATTTAGCAAAACTAAATCCGATTTTATTGTTTGAAAATATTTAAAAATCAAGGGACTAAAATTGCTAGCGAGGGAAAGATACATGAATTTTTTTATTACATTGTGCATTTAGCACCTTTTTGAAGAATCTTTCCTTGAGTTTTTTTCCAATATCTTTTTTGGTCCTTTTAGTTTAATAATTATACATTTTATTCCAAAACTTTATTAATTTATATTTTAGTTCATGATTTTGAGAGACGAAAGAAATATTCATAAAAAATAACAAGAAGAGAAAAAGAGGTTGATTGTCAAGGTCTTGGCAGCTAAAAAGGCATAATTTGGTGGGTTTTCATTTAGGTGTTTTTATCTCTAATATTATTATAGGAAGTAGATCCGGCTCGAAGATTTTTTTGGGTTTATTTTTTGTTTTTTTACTGATTTAATATTATTTTAAGGTTAGATATGGATTTATTGAGTTTTATGAGGTGTTTTCAAGTATAAAAAGGGTTGAAAGTGATTATTGTTTTTAAAGAAGGGCAAATGACGCATTTAGGGCTTTTTATTTATAGGATATGCATGTTGGTCCAAGCAGGTCAGCACACTTGGTCTATTTTTAGTTATATTTCCCAACAATTTAGATGTAATTTTCTTTAAAAAAATAACAAATTATAAATTTTTAATGTATACTATTTTTTAAAATTCTTAAATTAATTAAGATTATATTTAGATATTGTTTTATTTAGTACCATTCAATTTTTCTTTGTTTTCTAATAAGATTATAGAAATATGTTTTTATATTAGCAAGTGTTTTTAATTTTATTCAATTGTCTTACTCGAGCATCTATTTTTATTATCATATAATTAAATAAAAAATAAATTTTAAAAAATAAAGTTATTAAACTCAATCAACCTGAGAAAGTTAATATTGTTTGACGTAAGTTAATCCAATATGTCATCGTCTTGGTATTTAAAAAAGAAGATATCGTCTTCATAATAGGTTAATTGGAAATCAAGCTTTATAATTTATTTCGATTTACTTTTTATAATGTTATATAGGTATCATGATCTAAGTCATAGGTTTTAGGCGTTAACCAGGGTTAACCACGGTTGTTTTATTGTGTTCTTTTTTAAAAATGATTTTTTTTTCAATTTTATTCTTCAACGATAGGCTGATTAAGAAATGAGCTTCATAATTTTTTTGATTTGTTTTTTATGGGGTTAGCTCAGTCTCATTACCTAGGTTGTGAGCATAAGAGGTTAACCCAGATTGACTCAAGTCATTATTTTAGTTTGCTTTCTATGAGATTATTTCAGTCTCATAACTCGAGTCATGGATTTAGTGGTTAACCTGGGTTGACTCATAATATTTTTTCGTGTCCTTTTTTTCATTGATTCTGTTTCAATTTCATCCTTCAATATTGAATTTCTTAGGAACTTGATTTCATAATGTGTTTTAATATGCTTTTTATGCGGTTATTTCGGTCTCAATAGCTAGTTTATAGGTATGACAAGTTAACTCATATTGACCTGAGTCTTTTTTTTGTTCTTTTTTATTAGATTTTTTTTTCAATTACATCCTTCAATATTAAGTTGATTGGGAATTGGACTTTAAATTTGTTTTAGTTTTTTTTTATGGGTTATCATAGTCTCATAACCCGGATTATGAATTTTATAGCTAGCTTAACTCAGGTCAATCGAATATGTTTTAACATCAATATTTTTTTAAAAAAATGATGTTGTCTTTAATTTGTTTTTAGTCAAGCTATATTTTTATCAATTATTTGAGTTGCTTTTAGATCTGTGAAGTTGACGAAGACATATCAAATCAACTTTTACACAATTTAATTTTTTTACTTAAAAAAATATTAATAATATTTAAATATTTTTTACATTTTAAAAAAAAAATTGATCCATAATATCATATCACATGCCAACAATCTACATATAACTATAAAGTTAATTTGTTGATATTAAAGCACGTGCAAACTAGTGTAAATCGAAGGAGCTCGAAAGTCATTGGAATCGTCAAAGCAAACTGTATTGTACCCGCCATCCATTGCCAGTTGCTATTAAAAAAAAAAAAAAAAAGAGGAGTTTCTATTGTGATTATTATCCTTCTGTATTTCTATCTCTCTACTTATGATCTCCTAATCTCTCTTTTATCTGTATCTCTCAGACTTTGTAATGAACTTAAACACTCAAGTTTAAATTTGGTCCCTCTTTTTTTTCTTGATTTTCATTTCACTCCCTAATTTATCAATTTTCAATTTTCTCATTTTTTTATTTTTTTATTTTCTTCTTCTTTTCATTATTTCTTCTTTTTTTTTCATGTGTTGAAAATAAGGAGGTCAAAAAAACAGTTATGACAGTTAGTATAGTAAAATTATCTCTAATTATGATAGTAGCTACAAATTTAAAAGCAGCTATACTAACTATTAAATAAAACAATTATTAGTAGTTTTATCTCCATCAAAGTGATACATACGTAAATATTGTGTTTTATACACAGTGTAAAAAAAATTTAAAGTTTCATTGTGATTTCTTTATTTTTACCTTAATGTTATTTAAAATTTAGTATTGGTGTTGGTGTTTATAAATTAACCAAAAAAATATAATTCACATTTGTTTCATTCTTTTTCTTCTTAAAAAAATTAAGTTTATATAATTATTAAGCATTGAAAGACACTACAAACATCTAAAAAAAAATACAACAAGTGTCTCCTGAGTATCATTGTTTTTCTTTTTATTTAAAATAATGTTGGTTGTTGATAGAAAAAAAAATTGAAAACGTAAATTGAGGCAAGGATCAATCCTCTGGCTTTAAAACAATTTATTACCTATTTTCTGGTGCTAGCAATGTGATTGCAATATTGTTTCCAATACTTACTCAATCTCTTATTATTAACAGTGCAACCAAGAATAAATAATGAACCAAAATTTATATGTTACTCTCTGTAAGAATTTTGATGGAAGGAATGTAAAAAAAAAAAAAGAGTTTTAAAAAAACTAAAAGTTGTCTTCATTCTTACAACCATGTCAAAATTGTCTCTTTTTATAGACAATTCTAACAGATAATTTTAACGTACCTTTTAAAACAAAAGATATAACTTTCTGATTTAAAAACACATAACTCTATTTCAATTAGAGTTTTAACAGGCACAACTTTTTCATTCACACCCTAACAATTCTCCATATGAATGAAAGTTATTCGAAGACACGGATATAGAAAGTAACAATGAAAAGTCTCTACATCAGGCAAGGTAGCTTTTAACCTTGAACTTTTTCTAGTGAAAACTATCAGACTCACTCAACTAACATGAACATGATGTCTTAAACTATTTATTCTTGTGTGTGAAACTAGATAATAGAGATCACACAATTTCTTTTCTTACAATATTGGTTCTCATGGTTGTGTTCATTTTATCCTCGAATATGTCTTGGTTTTAGAAAGTGCTTTAAAGAATTTAGCATTTTCAATTCTCAAGTGGCCTCATTTCACACTGATTAATACTTAAAAGTATATTTTTATCAAAGTTTTATATCATCATTTTGCACTTGAATATCAAAAACTCCTTCACTAAAGCATGTTTTACAATAACAAGTCTGATACTATAAGATACATTTAATTTATGGTAAATATTCATCTTAAATGCAGGCCTATCACATAAATCAAAGAATTGATTGATGAGTTAAACTACTGAAATTGAGAAGACAAAGAGAGGGGCAAACTTAGAAAAGAGATGTTGGTTCAGTCAAAACTGGAACACTATTCGGTTATTGGATCATACCTGAAGCTGTAGAACTTGGATTTAGGTCTGGTTTATATGGATGGAAAGCTAAGACATAGACCTAAAACTTTCATGAAGAGTCAAAGATTCAAAAAGTCCGTTTTCAAGTTCAAATTGTAGCAACAACGAAGAAGTCAGAATCTATCCTGCAACACAGACATTGTTCAGTATTCAGCCCATATCTCGAGTTCTAGAAGTCCAAATGCATCGATTCATTTTTTATTGGAAAGCTGAGATAATTTTCAATGAGAATAGTTTTTAGTGTGGTGTCCTAGCTTTTTGCAAAACAAATTCAGTTGCTTTAAACCTCTTTTTGTCATCACTATTACCACCATTATGATCCTTGAAGGAACTTGCTTTGACATGCTTTCTATTTAAGTTCACATCACTTAAATTATTAAGTTTTTTCCTATATGGAGCATGTGTAGAAATTAGGTTTACCACCAAGGCAATCGGGACCGCAGGAACTACTAGATTAATTGATGTTTTATTGTTATTAACACTAGTTTTATTTATTTATTAATTATCTCTATAATAAGATTAACTTTGTGATTTATAATCTGAAATAATATTAATTAAATTAAATCACAAAAAATTAGCACACTAATTCTGTAAAAAACAATTTAATAAATATGTTTAATAATTAAATAAACACCTTGTTTTATATCTATATAAAAATATATTGCTTGCAAATTTCAGAAGAAAAAAACATATAGTATTCCAATGGTGTTGGGCTATGCAAATCATTAAAACTTGGTTGTGCAAAGTTCGAATCCTAGCTCCAACACTATTTTTCTGGCAATATACAAAAACAAAACCAATCTTCCAATATATACAAATACAATGGCAAAACAGAAATAGATTCGCACTCTTCTTTCCCTTAAATATTTTTTAAGCAGTTTATAATATGTATTTATACACACACTCATAAACGTATATAAACAGAAGTAAGGAATCACACTCGTAAAGGTATATAAATAAAAGCAAGGAATTGCAATTAACATATACATATAAAATTGCACTTGGATATATATAACAGTATATATAACTTATGCCTTTTTTTTGTTAAAAAAATTAAGCAAAGTATTTCAGAGGAATCCATATAACAAAAGATATCTACTTCACCTTCCCAGTTAAATGCAAATATATACCCGATTTGTTTTTAACATATGATCTATTTCATGTATAACTAGATCATACACTTAAACATAACAACAAAAAATGATTAGGCAAATTAAATTGTTTTAAGATTATTGGAACACTTTTAATATTTTCTAAGATTGTTATTTCTCTTTACCATGATAATCTGGTTTCTATAAAACATAAAACATATATATAAATCAACAATCGAAAGAAAAATCAAATTACAGTACTTGTTAATAGAAAATAGACATGATCAAGTAGATTGATGTAAGGATCAATCTTCTAGCTTTAAAACAATTTATTGTCTGCTCTCTGGTTCAAGCAGTGTGATTGTAATATAGTTTCCAATGCTTGCTTAATCTTTTATTCTAGACAGCACAACCAATAATAAATAATGAATCAAAATTTGTATGTTACTTTCTGTAAAAATTATGACCAAAGAAATGTAAAAGAAAAGAGTTTTAGAAAGAATAGAAGTTTTTTCCATCCTTAAAACCATGTCAAAATTGTCTTTTTTTATAGACAATTCTGACAATTAATTTTAACATGGCTTTTAAAACAAAAGGATACAATTTTTTGATTAAAAAATATACAAAAACTCTATTTCAATTAGAATTTTAACATATATAACTTTTTTTCATTCATAACCCTAATAACATGTACCTATATATTTATACATGCATTCATCAAGCTTATATATTGTTTCTTTTTAATCATTTTATGAGCATAGAACTTTATAAAACTTTATAAATATATATATTCTATTGAGATATAAATAATTATCTGCCGATGTATATATTATACATTTCTACAATAATGATTTTAAATTAAACGTCTAATATAAGAGTGCTCTTAAATAAGACAAAATGAGCTCCTATTCTCTATTATAAATTTTTTTTAATTTAATGAAGATCACTAATATTTAACTAATTGTTCAATTATCATTTTTTTATTTTATAAAATTATTGTTTTAAATTAAGGTTGACAGTCTTCTCCTTTGATCCACCATATTAATTTGTTAAAATATGCTTGAAGCTATGACAATTGCAATGAATTCAATAAATAAATAAAGGTGCATGATAAGTGACTTTACCCGTTCACCGGGATCGGTGCCGTACACTAAATAACAATATATATCTTTGAGAGATTGATACAATATACGTGTAGAGACAACTATTGAACTGTTCTTCCGAGAATTGACAATTATGGTAGTGTATACACTATACATCTTCTTTTATTATTTTCAAAAACTAATTTAATTTTAAATTTTAAATTTTTAGATTAGATCTTAAGATATTATTTATATTATTTTCTAATATACTCTCTTAGATAAAAATATTTTAGACTTGGAAACTTACACAGGTTCACATTACTTTGTATTTAATTTTTTATCAAATAAATAGAAATGGTGAGATTCGAATTAGTGACCACTTGGTCATCAAGGCTCTGATATCATATCAAATAACCAATTCAATCTAAAAACTTAAATTTTTAAATTAGATCTCAAGATATAATTTATATTATTCTCTAATAATTACATCAACAAAAATGCTCAAGAAATTTAACAAATTCCTTAAATTTCAGATTATATTGTAATTTTCATGCACATATAATCACAGATTCTCAAGTATACCATGAACTCTTGTGCATCCTGGACATGTGGAAATTGAGCTTTGGGCATGGCAAGTGGCAGAACACTTTTGTCTTAATTACACATTCTTTAATTCTCTTCTCTGATATATATATAGCCATACATAGTTCTTGTCCCATATTGCACGGATCGGGGACTGGTCACATGTACATTCCCATTGGACATTGGAATCATATGATTCAAAGAGTAACTAGCTACGATCAATAATATTGTCATGCTCCATATTGATTTAACACATCATTAATATTGCATAATGCAATTTAAATGTTAAATAAACAAATGAACTATTCATGTCGTTAAAAAAGCATGTGTTGGAAGTTAGCTAGGAGGAAATTCATTGAGATAAAATTAAGAGGGATGTAAGAGGAAGTCATGAGGAAGTTTCTTTGTTTCTTGCAGAAGAAATTGTTGCAATAATAATAAAAAAAAAAAGAAAAAAAAAGGAATAGAAGCATGGAAGATGCCGTGGTTAATGAAAGTCAGAGATGGGAACAATATATTAATAAGTAGATATATGAATTAATTAATTAATGAATTGAATTCAGTGGCATGCAACTCGTCTAGGCTTATAGTATAGGAAAGAAAATGTCAGTGTCACGTTGCTTGACGCTTCAAATAACTCTTAGTTAGAACGTTGAATTTTGATATTTTATACATAACAAATTGCCCAATGGACTCATTCAATGCTTTTCCAATGGGAGAGAGACTGATTGAGCTTGCAACAAGTGACTTGGTCAGACAGCGGCCAGGATTCCGGATAATGTATATAATAATATCTAGAGCCAGGCCAAATAAAATATGGTCCATTCATTAATGGTCTAGATAGCACCCGTTTTAGGGTTCCACATGATTTTCTAGTAATTTCAAGACTCTATGCTCGTTAACGACTGCATCATCGAATAATAATCAAACGATCTGATGACATATTACCTTTATTCTATCCTGTGATTCTCGTCTAAGAGATGATCATGTCATGCTCGTTGAACAGATCAAACCATTTTTCGTAGTTGCCAACTGAATGCAGCACGAAATACAATCATTTCTTCCATGACTTAGTTTTTTGATGTGTGGAAAGAAAATGATGCGCCATGACTTTCTTGCAGAAATTTAAAGGCATATATAGTACTGAGACATTGCTTTTTGAGTTTTAACCAGGACAGAAAATATCTGTGTCGTTTCTTTAGGGCATGGACCTGGTTTTTATAGGAAGTTTAACTTGATGATGATAAGTTCTATTAATTTGATATTGATTAGCACATGCTAGTGACAATATTTAATGAAGGTTAATTCGATGGAGTGATTGAGGATTAAAGAAATGGTGTTAATTATTAAGGATGGAGTAGTTTGGGGAGGTAAAACCATGTATAGGCGCTGGTGACATTGAATGAAGGTAAGATCTTCCAACGAGTCCAAATTTGATGAGATCATCGACATAGAAAATCATATCTACCACAAGCTGGATATACTTTTTAACTTTAATTAAATAAATGGATAACCTCACCATATCTTTCTTTTTCCTTCATTGAAGCAAAAAAGATCATGTGCACTAAAAAAAAACTTTCTTTAAGAGAGAGCATATTTGTAATTTTTATTTTTTTTTATGGTTGTGAACGTGGATTACAAGTAGGGATGATAATTTAATTTGAATTTGATGGATATTGATTATTTTATTTTTTATTAATTAATAAATAATAGTAAAAAGTAGATACTCGAAACCCAATAAATAGTTTATGAATACTTGAATTTTTTATTTTATAGATAATAGGTAATATATGAATATCAAGAAATCTGACTCGGGGATACCTATATCGTATGCAAGTATTAAATGATAAATTTTATAATGGGTATTAATTTTATTTAATAATTGTAGACCCAGAATTCCAAATACAATTTCTGTCCCAGTCCAGTCCAGTTTAATTTAATCATATGACATATTAAATTTTCTTACTCTGTAAACTTCTCCCATAAAAAAACATGTATAAGCTTGGTTGGTTGTTAGGAAAAGAAAAGGAAAGGAAAGAAAGAAAGGAGATGGTATAATTTAGAGGGGGATGAACTGTATTGATTAGTGGATCACCAATCAGTACATAGGTTTGGAATATATATATATATATATATATATATATATATATATATATATATATATATATAGAGAGAGAGAGAGAGAGAGAGAGAGAGAGAGAGAGAGAGAGTCATCATCAAATTTGTAATAGAATAACAAGCTTTGGATTACATTCACATTAGCTTGCACGTCTTTGATAATCTAATATCAAAAGCTCATCTGTCAACATGGCTGCCAATTTTTAAAAGGGCTATCCCCCTCTTTCTCCACCTTCTCCCCCATTTCTTTTTTTCTCTTCACATCACCAACTAAACCCCCTCTTAATTATCTTCTCTCTCACTCTGTCTTCTTGCTCTGATCTCCTATAATCATCATGATCATCTTTGCCGGCATCTAAATATCCGCGGTGATTAAGGGAATCCATTTATATATACATACGTATATAAGCTTTGGTTGGGGCGGCTTCGAAGTGCAATAATGGATAGTAGGTTCATCATCAACCCATTAATATGTGAGCAAGAAGAAAATGACAATAGTACTCAAGAAAGTGGTCCAGAATCATCTCCTTCTAACGATATGAAGATGGCTTCCACTTCCTCCCCAAAAAGAAGGTACTTCATCTTCACATATCCCATTAATTACAATTGATCGGAAGTATTTCGTAGAATTAGAGATCATGGTATGTGCTTAATTGGAGAGAGAAGGAGAAAACATGTCCATGCTTGTGTTGTAAGTATGCAGTCCTGTATATATTCGTGCCGAAAACGGCATTATATTGATAGGTTGCCTTGCAATTTGTACCTTCAATTATGGAGGACGAAAAATTTGACATCATGGTGTTTGTATCAGCAAGAAGGCCATGCAAAAAAGAATAGTCTCAGTACCAATCAAGGACTTAGAAGGCCCAAGGCTGAAGGGTGAAAATGCTTCACCACCGTCTGATTCCTGGGCTTGGAGAAAGTATGGCCAAAAACCCATCAAAGGCTCGCCTTACCCCAGGTACGTAACCCTCTTCCTCCTCTCCCAAATCCAATCACACGTCTTTCCTTTATTTATTTTTTCTCTCTTTTCCTCCTAGCTTGTTCAGATGCATCTGGGCAAGTTCTTTCTATTCCAGAAGGATGAAAAATAATGAAAATTCGTCGTAAGAAATTGCGGCGACGAAGATTTGCTGCTAAAGCAATCCTTTTGTAAATGTATGATTAGTTAGATAACCATTCAAACAAATTTGATCAAGATCATTCAAATATAAAATTAAACTCTAAACTAATCCGTTGTTAATGAAACTATTTTCGTCGCCGAAGTTAATAAATTTGTTTTTCTCACCGCAGATCTTGCAAGCATGGTCGTATAAATCTAAGACATTGTCTAGATTTCTTTCTGATTTTGAGTTATTTTATGCATTTAATCACATATCAAATGCAAAGATGATTATAGGAACAGGTTTTCTATTTGATGATTACAAGGGTAGATAAAAAATGTTGATCAAGATTTTCAAGGCACTGATCTACTTGTTATAATGTTTTTTTGTTTACAGAGGATACTATAGGTGTAGTAGTTCAAAGGGTTGTCCAGCTAGAAAACAAGTAGAGAGGAGCAAGCTGGACCCAACAATGCTAGTGGTCACCTACTCCTGTGAGCACAACCACCCTTGGCCACCTCCTTCTAGAAGTACCCACCACCACAACTCCTCTCCAAAACACAACACCACCAAACCTGAAGTCTCCGCAACCCAACCTGAAAACCCAGAATCTGAACCTGAAGAAAAGTTCACGGATCTTGGAAACGGCGAGCCGCTTATATCTAACACTACAACTTCAGATGAGTTTTCGTGGTTTGGTGTCATGGAGACAACCTCTTCAACTATACTTGAGACGCCCATTTTTGCAGAGGCAGAGGCGGATGCTGACATGGCATCGATGTTTTTCCCGATGAGAGAGGAGGACGAGTCGTTGTTTGCCGATCTTGGAGAGTTGCCGGAGTGCTCGTCGGTGTTCAGGCACCACCGGAGAGGTGTTGGACCACAGGTACAGACGTGCTAACGACACGTCGTTTATCCATGTGTTATAAAATTCAAAGGTGAGCGTTTGATGACACCACAAGATAACAAAAAAAGAAGAGCTTTTCTTTAAAAAAAGACGTTTTAGATAATTTATTCTTAGGTTTTAATATTCCTTGCCTTGAAGTCAGTGAAGTAAGTGAATAAAACTCCAATTCTGAAATCTGTCAGGATCCTCTTGTAATTAACTAAGCATCATTTGCCGTCGCAGAATTGGATTTTCATTACCTTATTCCGAGAAACAATGTCCGAATTATGAGTTTAGTTGATAACAAGGTAACCATGCATGAGTTATGCATATGATTGTGTGTTGGTTATTTCAGCTTTGAGATTTTATCGGTTTCACTGTCTTTTCTTCTCCATCGTCTTCTTCTTCACTGTGTTTTTGGATTGTTAATAGGTTCTAAGAGCTTTGGGATTTAAATCCAATTAAACTCAAACATAACAATCATTCGGTTAAAAAACATTATCCATGGTAACGCGGAAATCAAGATCTTGATATCATTTAATTTTATGAATGGGAAATTTATCATTGTTTTGTTAAACAGAGTGTTAATTTAATAATATTTAAGTTATACTTGGTTTCCTTGGATGGAAACAAAGTGGAGATGTCATTGGATATCCATGATCTTTTGCATTATTTATACTCAAACCTACTAAAATTACTATCTATACTTAAATCGAACCACGGGATGGCAATGAATATATATGGATTGAGTTTTGTACTATTTGTACCCGAACTTGAATCCAAAATAATTATCCAAACCCGACCCGACCCCGATTGGATACGGATTTTTGATACCCTAACCCAACCAGATTGGGTTTTGAGTATCCATAACCCAAACCCGAACCAACTCAAAACTAGAATCTAAACTCAAATTCTATAATTTATAACTAATTAGCATATAATTAGCTTGATATACGTGTACTTGTTTGAAATTTTAAGGTTATTTATTTTGAGTCGAGTTTAGATTTCTGGTTGTGTTCTGATCGGGTAAACTAGTATTCATACCCAACCCAACACTCGAATTTTTGCCTTTAGGTTTTGCCTTAACCCGATCGAGTCTAAAAAGCTCATACCCATTTGAGTCAATATCCATTGAGCTCGGATAAAATTTTAATTCTCATCCATTTGAGTCAATATCTATTGGGCTCAGACGAAATTGTAATTTCTATTGAAACCCGATAAGTACGGATTTTTTAATACTCAAATCTAATCAAATTTTGAGTATTCTTTAGGTATCCATAACCTAATACTTATACACATTAAAAAATAAACCTAGAACAAAAGGCTTAGGTTCCATTTGGAGTTGAGACCGCAATGCAACCAAAATCATTTGTTATGTGTGTTTTAAAAGTGTATTGAACATGAAAAGTATTAAATTGATTTATTTTTTTTGTATTTTATAATGATTTTGATGTGGTAATTTTAAAAATTAAAAAAAAATTTAATACATTTTCAAGTAAAAAATATCATTCACAACCATACAAATACTTTAAAGTTGAGTCACAACCTCAACCCCTAAACAGGGTTGCTAACATTATTACAGCTTTTGATTAAGAAAAATAAATTAACAATAGAAAGTCCATGCTATATTATAAGAGAAAAATAGCATCGCTAGAAAAGGCTTGCCTAGTTTGGCCATCTTCCTGCCGTGGTAGTGGGTGGTAGTAATCACAGCTTGCAGGAGAAGAGAGATTCTGGTTGTTCAAATGATTGGCTGGCCTAAACCAAAAGGTCAAATTAACTACCAAAAAGGGTTGACTTTTTGGTGAGAGATAGCTGGATAATATTCTGCGAGTTGCCACCATATCAATGTGCTTGGTAGTAATCACTCAAATAAGTTGAATTTAATTAATTTGAGTCATGACACATGATACGATTAAGTGGCTTCTGGGATACCTTGTGCTTTTCTGCTATTTTCATATACCAAGAACGTTTAGTGTGGAATTGATTTCAATTATAGTTTAATTTGCTAAAAAAAAAAAAAAACTCACGAGAATAGCTTGTGTTTGATGTCTAAGATATTATTTATCATTGTATTTTAACCATTTTTTAAAATAAAAAAATAAAATAATATTTTTTTAATGTTTTGATATACTGATATTAATATTATAAAATTTTTTAAAATTAATATCTACCAAGAACATGCTCTAGAATTTCTAAATACATAGTAAAAAATATATGATGAGATTAAAAAAACAACAACAACAAAGTGAGTTTAATACAAGGGAGTGGTTACTGGTTAGGTTAAGGAAGTCAGAGAAAGGAGCGAAAAAAAAAAAAAAAAAGAGGAACGAAACAGGGATTTCACTAAAAAATAATTGTTTGATATTCGTGAAACGTACTTTTATGACCTTTGCAAAACAGAGACCGAAAGAAAAAAAAACAAAAAAAATAACCACACAATTCTACGCCCTAGCCCTGAAATAAAAAAACCCTAGCTAGCTCCTCATTCACAATGGTCAATTCTTCTTTTATACGATATTATCATCAGCCCACCACACCTGAAAATATAGCAAACAAACACAGAGGATAAGCAATTTTAGAATTTAATTATTATATTGAATCGCGCTCGGCACCATGTTATTTTTTTTAAAAAATAATTTAAATCTTTTAGATTTGACGGTCCTAACAAATTCAAGAATCTTGAATCTGACGGCTATGTCAGATTCAAGAGCATTGAATCTCACGGTCATATATACCAGACCCAACATATTTGAATATAACAAACATTCCTAATTTGATGAACGAAAAATAAAACAATTGTGCACTTTAATTGTCAGGATAGCTTGAAAAAAATAAGATTAGAAATTAAAAGTGAAACTACTATTACAATCTATAGTAAAATATCTCTTAATTTACAATGATTTCTCTATACCATTTAGCTTTTGTTATAACTAGATTGGTAGGAAGGTTACGACGTGGTCTGTATTAATTTTTTTTAACTTGAAAAAAAAAATGATTATGTTTTTAAAGAAGTGAGAGAAATTTGATAATTGATTTCAATTTTAATTAACTTAATAATATAATAAAAAAATAAAGCAACAACAACAAAAATAAATAAATAAAAATATTGCTCTGGGCAAAGTTGGGTTAACACACAAAACCCGTGACCTAGACATGAAATTGATGATAAATAAAAACAAAATTGCACAAATTAAGAAATAAATATAAATCAAGATATTTAATAGTGCAATACTGATCATTTACCTGGTTGTTTTTAATGAATTTGTATATTAAAACCAATTTATAATAGAAATTAACAAACACATAAAATTTATTGAATAAAATAAAAAAAATTATGTAAGGTTGCACATATTAAAAACATCATAACAAGTAAACATATTTAATTTATAAAAATAAATTTAATTTATGTGAAATATATAAAAAATTACAGATGAATCATGTCAACCTTATGAAAAATGAAAGACATCCGATATAATTAAAAAATAATCACCGCTTAAAAAAAGACCTAATAAGCCAAAACAAAATAACATAGGAGGGTTATTAATTAAAAAACAAAATTAAAAAATATTTTAAAAAAGACAAAAATGTATTAATTAAAAAAAATTAAAAAAATACCAAAAAAAAGCCCAAGTGTGCAAGCTTTGAAGCCCAATCTCGCACGCATGGGCTTGCTATATTTTTTTTGTTTTTTAAAGAGTTGGATGATATGTTGTCTGTCACTATTTGTTATTGAAGAAAAAAAAAATAAGTAAACAACATGTTATCTGCTAGTCTAGATTTTAACAACCATTATGATGACCGAAAAATCAGGCCTACAAGTGTTTTACCCAAAATACATGTTTTTCACCAAAAAAAAACTTATTTTTCAACCACAAAATACCCTTTGAACACTAAAAAACCAACCTATTAATCCATCAAACCCAAAAAACAACCCAAACCACTAAATCAATACATAAACAAATATTGCATCCTTGACCTAGATTTGGTTTTTTAGGCTATATTGAGACTTAAAACAACCACCATAAGACTCCCTTCACTAAGTGAAACCCGTTGACCCAATTTTAACCTGTTTAGTTATCGAAATCGTCATCAATGAAGAGCTTTTTTTCTCTTCGTCAAAATATGACGACTCCTCTCTCTTCTCCCATGAAAAAAGACTGGAAATGAGAAAAAATAAAGTTTGGTACCCAAATGTATTTATTAAAAATCAAAGGGACTGATCATTTTATAGCAAAAAAAAAAAAAAAAAACAAGTAGACTAAAATGTACTTCATAAACAAATTTGAAAATGCTACCTATGTTACCCATGTTTTTCATTTCAATCCCCTGTCTTTCAATTCAATCGTCCCTACAAAAAAAAGAAGCAATTGGGTGCTAATTTTGGCTCAAAAGAGCTCAATTATGCAAAAAAAGGTTTCAAAGATCAAATTGAAAATTAAAAAAAAAATTATTACTTCAATCCACAGTGATTTATGAGTGAGTGAACAATGATTTTATGCGCAGTAAAAACACCACAAGCTTTAGTTTTTGTTAACAAGTTTGTATGTTCATGTTATAATGTAAAGGGATCTAAATTTTTTTAAATGTAAAAAGAAAAATTTAGGTCTCAAGAACTTATTAGGATTGTCATTAAACCTAAAAATACAGTAGTTTAGATTTTATTTTTCATAAGGATAAATTTCATATTAACGAATCTCTTGTTTATCATACTCAATACAATATTTTTAAATGGAATCGTTGTTTGTTTATATATATAAAATGATTGTTAAAACAAGTTAGCAAAAACTATCAAATTAGTATGTCTATATTTTGTGTGATTGAAAGCTAAAAAAATTATAATTGTTATAAAATTATGTTTAAAATCTATTTAAACATTTTAATAATAAAACACCAAATTTTCATGAAAACATTTAATATTAGTATTTTTAACCTAGATACATAATAATTGCAAAAACAAATTATTTAAATCTTTTATATTATTTAAGAATCATATCAAAATTAAAGAGTAAGTGAGTTAATTAATTTTTTTCTAAAGTGTCAAAAATAAACAAAATAAAATAAAGGGAAACAAGAAATAAATTCAGGACCGTGCGCCTAGCCCAACATTTTATGATGTCCATCCCTTATTTAAAAAAAAAAAAAAAATTGTGACAGAAGGAAGGTCGTCTATCACAATGCAGCAATTATGCAGGAATCAAACTCGTAATATCAATCTTGTTTCGTGCACGCTAACTAAATTGGTATGATATGATTACAAAGTATGTTAAGCTGTTTTATTGTTCATAAAGCACCATAAGAAATTATAGTTTTTATAGAGTATTTAGTTAATATACAGAAAGGGAGGAAGGAGTGGAGAGTAAATTAGCAAACAAATATGGTCTCTGTTATTAGACTAGTTTTTTTTTTTTCTTAATCATAATTAGAAAAAAAAAAACAAAAACAAAAAAAACCTAAAAATATTATTGAGAAAGCAGGAGTACCTTCCTCAACATCTGCTTTAGGAATGCCATACTTCGTTTTGACAAGTTATAGAAAAAAAACTAGTGTTTTTTTTACTCGCTCTAAGCCGTGGGTGTGATCATTGTTTTCAACCTAAAAATATTATTAAGAAATTAGAAAGTAAAAAATTTAATGTATGATGGCTGAACTTTTTTTAGAATATTTAAATTATGAAATATTGGATGACATATTTTTTTTAAAAAAATATTGAGAATACGACATCTTAGATGGACTCGAGCTAATAATGATTAACTAATGAAACTCGTGATTTAGAATGTAAGATGATGATAAAACTATAGAATCCACATCGAAACAAATTAAAAAAACTCATTATAAAGAACCAAGTATCAAAGGACAAAAATGGGAAAAGAGTTCAAGAAAGGAAAAAAAAAAATGACTCGAGTAAATTTATATCAGTGCTCGACACAATGCCACTGGCCAAATCTTTCTGGACATAAAAAGAACAAAACTAAGGCGACGTTATGATTTTTAAAAAAGTAAAAGAATTTCAAGACTTGAATCATTGAGTCGATTAGGTATAATAATTTTGATTAATTTAATAACATAAAAAAGGCAACCCTAGTTTAACAACATTAAAAACCAAGTATACTCGGGTAAATATCCTAGACCCGGCTTAATCTTTCAAAATCATAACTCATGAAATCTCAGACCCGAGCTCAATAAAAAAGCTTAATCTTCAAAAAAAAATAAGCAAGAAAAAAAAACAATATACACTCACGGTAACTTATTAAGCTCGTGACCCAAATCATTTGACTAGAAACGCTAAATTTCTAACAATTAAATGTTGAATGATGAAATTAGAAAAGAAAAAAAAATCAATCATACAAAAGGATAAAAAAAAATTAGCAATTATAAGCAAAAAAAAAGCCCGAGCTCACCTAGGTCAACCCGCCGAACTCATAGGTCATGTTATGAGATCGAATAACCTGATATAAGGGAAAATGAAACTCAAATTAAAAAAAAAAAGCATTGTTAAATTATAAAACTCGTGACTCGATCCATTTGACTGAAAGCACCACATATGAAAAAAAAAACATGAAGCTCAATTCTAAATAAATCAAATATTTGATGGATTAGGCTTGTTGACTTAGGTTATTTTTTTGTCCGTTTTTTAATTATTATTTTTTTATTTTATCTTTCAACATTGAATTTATTGAGAATTGGACTTTATATTTTTTTTTCCTTAATTTGCTTTCTATGGAGTTATCATTATCTTCTAACTTGAGTTTTATAGGTTAACCCGAGTTAACTAATGTTATTTTTTATTTTATTTTTCAATTTAATCCTTCAAAATTGGGATGACGGTAAATTGAGTTATATAATTTTTTTTTTATTTTCTTTCTATAAGGTTATCTGGGTCTTATAACATAGGTAATAGATTTGACAAATTAACCTGAGTTGATCTGAGTCAATCTAATATATTATCGTTTTAATATTTTAAAAAAAATATTGTCTTGATTTTTTAAAGCAAACTATATTTTTATGAATCGTCTGAGTATTTTTGAATCTGTCAAGTTAACTAGATCGTATGTCAATCTTGTATATTTTATTTTTTTAATTAAAAAACATATTGATAATATATAAATATTTTTTATATTATAAAAATTAATTCCAACCAAAACATACCGCCTACAATAATTTAGTAAGGATCAAATCGTGATTAACATAGTGACCACTACCCGTCGACACTTTCTCCAATTTAAAAAAACTGGACTTGGAGTCCAGCCCAGCAAAGCACCGAGACAGAGAGCGGGAGAGAGACAGCAGTCCCCTCCATTTCCAACTCCCAATACCCCACAAGAGGCAAGAAAACTCACAAAAAAAACAGCATTTTCATCCTCTCTTTCTGTCTCTCCAGGGCTTTACTTCTTTGAAGCAAAGCAAGCATAATACTATTGGTGTGACAACTACTAATGGCAGGGTACAGAGCCGAAGATGACTATGATTACCTGTTCAAGGTTGTACTTATTGGCGACTCAGGTGTGGGCAAGTCCAATCTTCTTTCAAGATTCACTCGTAATGAGTTCAGTTTGGAGTCGAAGTCTACTATTGGTGTTGAGTTCGCTACTCGCAGCTTGAATGTTGATTCCAAGGTCATTAAGGCCCAGATTTGGGACACTGCTGGCCAAGAAAGGTTGGTATTTCTTTGCTTCTTTTGTGTTTTGTGATCTGGGTTTTTTTTCAAGTTATCTTTTTTTTTTGTGATCTGGGTATGTTGCGTGTTTTGTTTTGTTTTTTTTTTTTTTTAAGTTATTGAGCTTTTCTTTTTGTGATTTCTTGGATGGGTTTTTATTGTTTCATGTGTGTTTTTGAGTTAATTCTCTGTTTTGTGCTCCGGGTCTTGGTTAGTAGGCTTTTGTGTATCTGTGATAGTGAGCAAAAGAATAGTGAATTGGGTTTTGGATCTTGTAAGTTTATGTTGGAGAGTTAGGGTTTTTTGCTTTGCTTTTAAGATAATGATCATGGTTATTGATGGATTTGGACTTAGATTCGCAACCTGAACTAGTGGAACTTGACATTTTGCAACTTTCATAGACATTATGTGTGTCCATGTTGATTTTTATATCAAAAAGTTTTGAGAATGAGTTGGACTGAAATGGAGTTTAGCCAAGCTTTTTGATTGGGAATAGTCACTGCAATTTTGCATGGTATTGGTTGTTTTGTCGATGCTATGCAAGAGATGGATTGGGATTGTTGTAGCTATTGCACCTCTTGTTTTGCGGACTGATTTTATTGACGGGGTTGAAATTTTGAGTTGCTTGCGGGAGCTGCATTGAGGGTAGGGTTTCTTAATTTCTTTAGCCTAAGGTCTGAGTGGATACAATATGTAATTGTTTTCATGACTTTGTCTATGGTGTGTGTTCTGCTTCAACTTTCTTCAGCCAGAGCAGCCTTGACTTTTATCTTACAGTCGCTTTCTTTCAGCATGCTTTTTCACTGATATTGTTGCATATTACTATCATGTGCTTTATTATGCATGATTGGACCATGTATCTGTCATTTAACATCCTGCACCAATTTGCACAATCAGCTTCTTCAAAATCCTTACTTTCCAAACATGCCAATTAGTTTATTGGAACATTCTGTTGGAGATGAAACCCAATAACTGTTTTCATGATTTTCTTAGATCTAAGTCACCATCTCTGCTTACTGACTACTAGCAAGCCAGCAATAAACTAATTATGCTCTTTAAAGCTTACTTCCTTGGTCCTCACTGTCAACTGTTCCTCCATTGTATCTATTAGCTTCTTGAACGTGGTTCATGCCTATATATGATATTCTAAAAATTATTTTGATTAACCACATAACTGTTTTCAACCAAAGGTGTAACACTCCTTTGAATTGGAGGAAAGTCTCGAAAATATACGCTGAAGAAAAAGTAATCAATGATGTTTCTTTCCATAGTTTGACAACCAAAGGTGGAATATGGGGCTGAGGAAGTATAACACAAAAAACTGTCTTCTTACAAATTGGCATAATACTGATTTAAGTTTATGGATGGACTATGGCTGAAGTTGAAGGAAGTCGAGTTTCGAATTGTGTTTGACATGTGTTATTTGGCTTCCTAGACTGCCCTGTATCTATTTTCTTGTTCAACATGTGCTGTCTAGTTGATAGACATAAAAAATGTATATGAAGATTTGCATTTATTGATGATCTCAAACAAAATGTAGAGATCAAGGCATGTTATGGAATCATTACCAAGCTCCTGTCCTTTGATGTTTCTGTGACTGTTTATCACACACAGTGTTGTAATTTCATATAAAGAAAGTTGAAAAGCTTTTTACTTTATCCATGGGCAGCACAGTTGTATACCTTTGTGTAATCTATTATTGATAGAAAGGTAAAGGTTGAGGTAGTATAGTGTTTTATGCTTATTTGGAAGTGATGATGCAATGGTTGCATTTTATGGCTAAACAATCTCATGTATTCAATTCTCTTTTCTCAGTTAATATTGTGGTGGCAGTGGATGGTGATGTATAAGGTTGTGGTAAACTGGAAAACAAAATGGCTGTTATGTGACAGAGATCTCGCTGCTTGTTCAGATACATGCCACAGTTGTACTGTCTAGGTGGTAGCCATTATGGATATTATGTTTAGAAAGTTCCCTTCTACTCTATTATTCATCTTAAACTATTTTCTAACTGAATCAGTTAGATATTGTTAAGTTCTACCTTTTTGCTCCAAACTTCAACATCTCAACTATTTCTTGAATGTTTAAGATAAAAATTCTAAACAATTTAACATGTAAGTTCAAATATTAATAAAGAAAACAATCCTGAATATGAAAATTAATAGAATAATACTACAATTTTACGTTAAATTATATATATATATATAAAATAATAATTAAATCTCAATTTAATTACAAAAAAAGAAATGTAAGAGATTACCTATCAACTTAATTCTGAAAACTTATTTTAAAAGGCAATTATTTAGGTTCAAAATTGCAAGACTCATAGCTAATAAACAGTTAAAAAACGAATCTAAGCTCATATAGCAATTGAATAACCTGTGTTTGGTGTTATTAAACCATGTTTTTGCTTGAATTTGAATAATCTGTGTTTCATATAGCAATGCGGTGCCAGAAATTGCAAATCCAATAGTAAAATGTTAAAAAAAGGGAAACATATTGCTTTTGACAGTTTTGTATTTTACTAAGCTTTGAATAGGAATAACTAAAGCTTAATCATTTTTAGTACAGTTGCTAATATTTCTTCATCGGTTACTCTATTGCAATCTACTGCTGCCATTCACACCATGGCCATGCCGTGGTTTTATCAAAATCAACCTGTTGTTGCCTGGAAAATGAAAAATATTTGTTGAGGATCTTTAGCTTGGGTTCCTAATCATTTACCACTATAATGATTAAGTTATATGAATTGTATGGTGCTTTATCTTCTGGAAAAAGAAAAAAAAAACAGTTTTTGGTGTACTAAAATTGGTTTTAAGTTGGTTTTCCCTTGAACTGACCACCATATGGCATGTAGATGTAGACATAGACCTGGAACAACTTGGCAGAATGTGACTTAATGGTTTAATGTTCTCTCTCTCTCTCTCCCTTGTTTTTTTCCTTCTTTTTCTGGAAATGAATTATGTGGTCTTTGGGTACTGAGTCAATTCTATAATATAAAAAGGAGTATTTTTATAGGATTAACATCTGATCTTTGGACAACCATGCATAGCAGAGGGATTTGAGGCTGCCCATTGGGGCTGAGTCTTTAGATTTACCATGAAAGCATTTGCTGTTGTTCCTCTATAATGAGCTGATAGATGTCAAGCCTGTTTAGTGGCTGGCTATATATGTCTAAGCTAGGTTGACAATTTTTTTTCCCCTTCCTTTGGGGTGCAACAAGTTGTGATTTTGCAATTTTATACTCAATGAATCACCTGCTCTCTCTTCCACTGACATGTTCTCTGAACTTATTGTTTGTGTTTATAGGTACCGTGCCATAACTAGTGCTTATTACCGGGGAGCAGTGGGTGCATTGCTTGTGTATGATGTTACCCGGCACTCAACATTTGAAAATGTTGAAAGGTGGCTAAGGGAGTTGAGGGATCATACAGATCCTAACATTGTTGTCATGCTCATCGGCAATAAATCAGATCTTCGCCACCTGGTGGCTGTCTCAACTGAGGATGGAAAATCCTTTGCCGAGAGGGAGTCCCTCTACTTCATGGAAACATCTGCTTTGGAAGCTACTAATGTTGACAATGCATTTGCTGAAGTTCTTAATCAGATCTATAGTATTGTGAGCAAGAAAGCTATGGAGACAGGTGACAATGCAGCAGCTTCAGCTGTTCCATCCAAAGGTGAGAAAATCGATGTCAATAAAGATGTTTCCGCTATGAAGAGGGTGGGGTGCTGTTCAAGCTAGGATTTTGATCTGACTATTATATTGTTTAGGAGATGTAGCTGGTTTGATATGCTGCGTCTGTTTCAATGCTCACCATTATTGTGTAAAATTTTCTCAAAGATGCCAACCATAGGAGATCGGCGGATTGCTTTTATTTTGATCTTAAGCCTTTTCTTCTACTGTTCTAGTTGACAAAGAGCTTGATTAGCAATGAAGTATTACACTAGTCGTTTTCAAACCTGTATGTATATTTTATAAAAAATATAAAATATTTACTGGCAAGAATTGGATAAGACTATTTAGGAGTTATGACAACAACCAATTAGCTAATAATCGTTCTTTGCAAATTGTGGTGTTCTTTGCAAAAAAAATGTTGTGAATGTCGAGTTTGATTATTATACATTTTTAATAAAAAAAACATGGATGGATCTTTCATGCGAAAGTTCTATTGAAATTGTGAAGTGGGCTTCTTCTAAATTGTGAAGTGATGGCAGCAGAAGCTAGACATACATTTCTCTTGGGTCCGAATACAACTTGCTAACTCAGAACATAACTTAGTGTAATGTGAAAGATGAAAACATCATAAATATAGAAATAACAAGGCAGCCAAGCTTTGCAGCTTTAATTTCATTCGAAATCACTGAAAAACAAGAGAGGAGAAGCTGCTTAGCAATTTTCAAGGACATGTCATTTGAATCAAATATACAATTACAACATGGTACGTAGTTTACTTTTCTTTCTTTAAAGAGCTAGCTAGGGTGACTACCACACAAAATCCCTCACATAATAGATAAGTACCTGAATAAATAAATTAATAACTAAATGAAAGTTGAGAATGAACAGGAGCATAAAAAAACTTAAGAGTCTTTGGATGGAATCGCTTTAATATATATATATATATATATATATAT